>ENA-OUOG01000672-OUOG01000672.1-marine-metagenome-genome-assembly--contig:-NODE-672-length-43555-cov-5.769608_pt1 | contig 43555 bp, 38 predicted proteins | sample MGYA00248635_ERZ508505 | MGnify/ENA primary metagenome ERZ508505 (study PRJEB26176, sample SAMN06267871) | marine metagenome | isolation source: Saanich Inlet, British Columbia, Canada | place: Pacific...
CTGTTTCTAAACCTTTATATGCATAAGATTGAAAACCGAATGCTGTTTTGTAGAAGTGTGCCGATTGTTTTGCATTACCAACATAGAACTCTACGTAATCTGTTCCTAATAGAGGCAAGAAGTCTTGCGCGCCTTCAAATATTTTTTCTAAACCGTAGTTTACTGATTTTACTTCTTTTTTACTCATAATTTTTATTTCTTAATCTTTCTTGTAGAAAGAAAACCAACTCAGTAAGTTGATAAAGTTATTTTGATTTAGCTACTACTTTACAAATATTTTAGCCCTGATTGTAGAGACATCCTTTTTTGTTTTTCTCAAAAAAGATATAACGGAAAGCAGGAAATAGCTTCTTATAATTATTTTAATGTTCTAACCATGATTTATAATAGTCTTCGTCTGCAATTTTCATGGCTTCTTCTGTTACCATTAGTGGTTTAAATGTATCCACCATAACAGCTAGTTCTTGAGTTTCGATTTTACCAATACTGCGTTCTGCTGCTCCTGGATGTGGACCATGAGGTATTCCTGCTGGATGCAACGAAATATGGCCTTGCTCGATATCGTTTCGGCTCATAAAGTCGCCATCTACATAATATAAAACCTCGTCACTATCAATATTACTGTGGTTGTATGGTGCTGGAATACTCTGCGGATGATAATCGTACAAGCGTGGCACAAAACTACAAATTACAAAGGTGTCTGTCTCGAAGGTTTGATGAATTGGTGGTGGTAAATGAATACGACCAGTAATAGGTTCGAAATCGTGAATTGAAAAGGCGTATGGATAGTTAAAACCATCGTATCCTACAACATCAAAAGGATGAGAGGCATAAACCATATCGAAAATATCATCTTGTTTTTTAACTTTCATTAAAAAGTCGCCAGATTCGTTATTGGTTTCTAACTCATATGGTCTACGCAAATCGCGTTCGCAATATGGTGAGTGTTCTAATAATTGTCCAAACCAGTTTCTATAGCGTTTTGGTGTGTAAATTGGGCTACGAGATTCTACAATAAATAGTCTATTGTCTTTTGTATCGAAGTCTATTTTGTAGATTATGCCTCGTGGAATTATAAGATAATCTCCATATTTAAAGTCTAAGTTACCAAGATGTGTTCTTAGTTTTCCTGAGCCTTTGTGAATAAAAATCATTTCGTCTGCGTCTGCATTTTTGTAAAAATAATCTGTAGTAGATTGTTTTGGTGCAGCTAAAATAATGGTACAATCGCTATTGGTTAAAACGGCTTTTCTACTTTCTAAATAATCGTTTTCTGGTTTTACTTGAAACCCTTTTAACCTGTAAGATTGTATGTGGTTTTTTTTAGCAATCTTTGGTGCAACACTGTATTGTTTTTTTATTTCTTTTACTTGTGTTGGCCGTTGTTCGTGGTATGAGTTTGTGCTCATACCATCGAAGCCTATGGTGCCAAAAAGTTGTTCGTAATATAAAGACCCATCTTCTTTTCTAAATTGTGTGTGTCTTTTGGGTGGAATGTTTCCTAATTTATGATAAAATGGCATTTTTTAAGTTTTGAGTTAAAAATTTAAAGCTTAAAGTTAGACTTTTGCTTTGCTTAATGCGACATGAGGAAAGGAAAAATCACTCTGGATTTCTTTTAATAAGAAATTTTAAAAAGGTTAATATGTCTTGCCAGAGGTAATTCATTTAAAACAAATATCGTGATTTTTTTGGAGTTTAAGAAATTTGAAATTCTAAAACCAAAAACCTAAATTAAAAAACCAATAGCTTTCTTTTGTTTCTGGTGAAAACGTGTATTTAGCTTCAATAGGACCAAGAAAAGTTTCTACACCATAGCCTAAGGCATAACCTGAATAATCTGGGAGTGAAAACCACTCAATATCTTCTGAACTAAATAAATCGTCTTCTACGTTTGCAAAATTTGCTGCTAGTGAAATGTGGTGTTTTTTTATTATTTCGTAATCTAAATTTATGGTACCTTTTATGTAACTGTCTCCTGCAATCGATAAGAAGTCGTAGCCAAAAAAGGGCTTATAATTATTAATAAAGTTGTTTGCATAACCACCTAAAGCAAAATCTAAATACAAAATATCCTTACCATTAATTTTTGCACCTGCTTCGTTAATAATACTAGCGCTAAATTTTGGAGTAAAAGAATAAGCATAGCCTAAAGTTCCACTAATTATTGAAAACTGACTAAAATTTGTGTTATAGTCTGATGAGAATAGATATAAATTAAAATCGGTATTGAAATAAAAGCCTTCGTTTGGGTAATATTTATTATCGAAAGAATCGAAACGTAGATTTCCAAAGGCACTTAAATAATCGCTATTGTCAAAAATTGTAGCGTTTTCGCTAGTATTTGGTAATACTGTTTCGGTTGAAATTTTTAAATGTTTTTGTTCTGCACCAAGCGTTAAAGTTAAATCGTTTTTATATTGTGTTTGTACAAAAACTCTATTTGTAATATCTGTAACTTTAATATCTAATTTATTTAGGCCAGATGCAGAAAATAATCCGGGTGATAAAAAAGAGGAAGCAGCTATGTCTTTATCAAACTCGTTATATCGTGAGCTTACACCAACACTCCAGTAGAAACCTTTGTCTATATAATACTCAAAATTATACCTCACATTATCACCAGCTATTAGATCTAATGAAAGCGCATCACTTTTAAAGAGTAATTGTTTTTTTGTAAAATTTCCTAAAAGTGCACTCTTGTATAAACCATCATAATGTAAACCAAATTTTAAAAAGGTGGTTTTATCTGTTTCTTTTATTTCTGTGTGTAGATCGTAGCCTTCAACACCATTATTTGTAGAGGGTATTAGTTTATAGGTAAAACTGTCGAAATTATTGGTTCCAACTAGGTTATTTGCACCACTAATAAATTTCTTGTAGCTTACTTTTTCAAATGGTTTTAGTTTTAATTTTCCTAATACATAAGAAATAGTATAATTATCTAAGCCTTTAAAAAAGACTTGATTTATTTGAATGCTGTCCTGAGTTTTAGGTTCTATAAATTTTACTCTTTTTTTTCTTTGCTTTTTTGCCAACTCACTTAATTCTGAACCTTTTAATTTAGCTGCTATTTCTCCGTTTTTAATAATCTTAGCACCATCTCCAAAAGACACTACATTAAACTTTGTGATATCTGGCTTAATGTAGATATCAGTTTTTGGCTTTTTAATTTTCATATCATTTATGGTACGAAAATTATTAATTTGAAACAGTATCGCAGGAGCCGAAGACAAATCACTTCTATTGGCAAGACCATCTTGTACATCGACACCAATAATAACATCCATGCCTTTAGCGCGTAATTCGTCTATTGGGTAATTGTTTGTAACGCCTCCATCTATTAATAGTTGTTTGTCTATTATTACGGGCTCAAACAAGGATGGAAATGCACCACTAGCCTTTACAGATTGTGCTAGATTGCCTTGATCTAATATTACAGGTTGTCCAGTTTCTATGTTGGTCGCGATACAGAAAAACGGAATTGGAAGTTTGCTAAAATCATTTATATTATTAACATGTAATGTAAGTTTAGATAATAAATTAAAGGTGTTTTGGCCTCTTGATAAAGCAGATGGTAATTTTACTTTAAAATTATTAAATGGTAAAATTAGAGCATATTTTTCGTTGTTTTCACGTTCGTAAAACGTTTTTGCTGCTCTTGGAATTTCGTCGCTTAGTATTTTATTGAAATCTACATCTTTAAAAATTGAGTCTAATTGCTTACCAGAATAGCCAGAAGCATATAGAGATCCTACTATAGCTCCCATGCTTGTTCCTGCAATATAGTCTACACGAATACCAAGGCTATCTATAACTTTTAATGCACCAATATGTGCTAACCCTTTAGCACCACCACCACTTAAAACTAAACCTACTTTTGGTTCTTTCTCAAGTTTATTTTGTCCAAAAACATTTGTTTTTGCTATTGTTAATAGTAAAATTACGATGATAATATTCTTCATTTATTCGCTTTCGGTTTTATGGTAATAGCTATATATTTTTTCTGCTCGAGATACTCCTACAACGTGTTCAAGTTCATCTAATTTGGCATTTGCAATACGTTTTGCAGATTTAAAAACTTTAAGTAAATCGATAATAGATTTCTCTCCAATTCCAGGAATGGTTTCCATTTCTGTATTTAACGCTTGTTTGCTACGTTTATTTCTGTGGTGCTCAATTCCAAAACGGTGAGCTTCGTTTCTTAATTGTTGTATTATTTTTAAAGTTTCGCTTTTTTTATCTAAATATAATGGAATTGGATCGTTAGGATAAAACAATTCTTCTAAGCGTTTTGCAATTCCTATAATTGCAATTTTACCGCGTAAATTTAAAGCATCTAAACTTTTTAACGCTGAAGACAATTGTCCTTTTCCACCATCTATAATTATTAATTGTGGTAAAGGTTGCTCTTCTTCTAGCAAACGTTTGTAACGTCTGTAAACAACTTCTTCCATAGAAGCAAAATCGTCTGGACCAACTACGGTTTTAATATTAAAATGCCGATAATCTTTTTTACTTGGTTTACCATTTTTAAAAACAACACAAGCTGCAACAGGATTAGTACCTTGTATGTTAGAATTATCAAAACATTCTATATGTCTTGGTTCTTCGCTTAGCCTAAGGTCCTTTTGCATTTGTGCCATAATTCTATTGACATGGCGATCTGGATCTGTAATTTTAACTTGTTTAAAACGCTCCATTCTGTAATACTTTGCATTACGAATAGAAAGGTCTAAAATTTTACGTTTGTCTCCAAGTTGAGGTAAAGAAACTTTAATATCTTCTCCTACATTTACTTTAAAAGGCACATAAATCTCATTTGAGTTTGAATTAAAACGTGCTCTAAGTTCTATAATAGAGAGTTCTAAAAGTTCTTTATCTGTTTCGTCTAATTTCTTTTTTATTTCAAGCGTATGCGATCTAATTATGGAGCCATAAGAAATTTGAAGAAAATTTATGTAGCCATAACTTTCATCGCTTACTATAGAAAACACATCTACATTACTAATTTTAGGATTAATTATGGTTGATTTTGCTTGGTAGTTTTCTAAAACTTCAATTTTTTCTTTAATTCTTTGGGCTTCCTCAAAATGCATGTCTTGCGCAAGTGTTTGCATTTGTGTTTTAAATTGGCCTAAAGATTCTTTAAAATTTCCTTTTAAAATTTCTCTAATTGCAATAATGTTTTTATAGTAATTTTGTTCTGTTTCCAGACTTTCACAAGCACCTTTACAATTTCCTAAATGGTATTCTAAACAAACTTTATATTTTCCTTCATTAATTTTTTCTTGAGACAAATTATAGTTACAAGTTCGTAATTGGTACAATCCTTTAATTAAGCCTAGTAACGTTTTTACGGTTTTCATACTGGTATAAGGACCAAAATATTCGCTTCCATCTTTAATAACACGTCTAGTAGGGAAAACACGTGGAAAACGTTCATTTTTAATACAAATCCATGGATACGTTTTATCATCTTTCAATAACACATTGTATCTTGGTTTGTGTTTTTTTATTAGATTGTTTTCTAATAATAGCGCATCGTTTTCTGTCTCTACAACAATATGTTTTACACTTGCAATTTTTTTTACTAAAACTCTAGTTTTGCCATTCTCGTGAGTTTTTGTAAAATAAGAAGAGACTCTTTTTTTTAAATTTTTTGCTTTACCAACATAAATAATATTACCCTCTGTATCAAAATACTGGTATACGCCAGGAGCGCTTGGTATCGTTTTTAATTGTATTTCTAGAGATGGATTTGACATATACTCAAAGGTAATTATTTATAAATAATTGGGCGTTTATCCATTTAATTTAATTTCAAAAAATAAAATTTCCTTTTAAGCATATTTGTTACCTTGCGTGAATTGTTAAAGCTTTAAAAAATGCCAAAAAAAACTATAGGTAGAATAGATAAAGTTGATTTTCCTACTTTGGATTTATTTGATATTGACGTAAAAATAGATACTGGTGCATTTACCTCATCTATGCATTGCCATAAAGTTATTGAAGAGGATAATTTGTTGAAATGTCTTTTTTTTGATAAAGAACATCAGAATTATAATAAAAAAATTATTGTTTATAAAAACTATACAACTACTAAAGTAAAAAGTAGCAATGGAATGGTTCAAAACAGATATATGGTAAAAACAAGTGTGCTGCTTTTTAATAAAAAGTACAAAATAGACCTTACTTTAAGCACAAGAAGTGAGATGAAATATCCAATACTAATAGGCCGAAAGTTTTTATCAAAAAAGTTCATAGTAGACATCAATCTAAAAAACTTATCGTATGAGCAAAAAAAAATAAATCAAAAAACACAAAACTAAATCGTAGACTAACTACTAATATATCAATTTACCACAATGAAAATAATAATTTTATCTAGAAACGCTCATTTATATTCTACTAAACGCCTTATTGAAGCCGCAAAAAAAAGAGGACACGAAGTAGAAGTCATCGATCCTTTAATGTGTGATATTATTATAGAAAAAAAGAATCCGAAAGTTATTTTTAAAGGAAGAATTTTAGAGGCAGATGCTGTTATACCTAGAATTGGAGCCTCAGTAACTTTTTATGGAACAGCAGTAGTTCGTCAATTTGAAATGATGAAAGTGTTTTCTGCTGTAGAGTCTCAGGCTTTGGTTAGGTCTAGAGATAAATTACGTAGTCTACAGGTATTGTCACGAGCAGGCTTAGGAATGCCAAAGACCGTCTTTTCAAATTATGCAAAAGACGTTCAGAGCATGATTGATTATGTTGGTGGAGCACCATTAATAATTAAACTATTGGAAGGAACACAAGGTTTAGGCGTAGTGTTAGCAGAGACAAATAATGCAGCAGAATCTGTTATTGAAGCTTTTAATGGATTGCAAGCTCGAGTTATAGTTCAGGAGTTTATTAAAGAATCTAAAGGTGCAGATCTTAGAGCTTTTATAGTAGATGGACAAGTTGTTGGAGCAATGAAACGTCAAGGTAAAGAAGGAGAATTTAGATCTAATTTACATAGAGGAGGAAGTGCTAATATAATTGAGCTTACTGATGAGGAAGAAAATGCTGCTTTAAAAGCCGCTAAATCATTAGGGTTAGGTATTTGTGGTGTAGATATGTTACAATCTTCTCGTGGGCCATTAATATTAGAAGTAAATTCATCTCCAGGATTAGAAGGAATAGAAGCGGCAACAAAAAAAGATATTGCTTCAACTATTATTCGTTTTATTGAACGTCATGTTTAAGTACAATTATAGATAATGAGTGAAAAGAAAAAAGATCAGTTACATATTTTAGGAGAAAACATCAAGCCTGGTCAAAGTGCAACAGTGACTTTTGAGGTTGCAAAATTACATACTCGTAATACTCTAGATGTACCTATTATAATTGAGCGCTCTAAAAAAGCTGGGCCAACAGTTTTAATAACTGCTGGTATTCATGGAGACGAAATTAATGGAGTAGAAATAGTTAGACAAATTATTGCAAAAGGAATTAATAAGCCAAAGTGTGGTACTATAATTTGTGTTCCAGTTATAAACGTTTTTGGGTTTTTAAATATGGATCGACTTTTTCCCGATGGACGAGATTTAAATCGCTCTTTTCCAGGCTCTGAGGATGGTTCTTTAGCTAGTAGAGTGGCACATTTTGTTATGTCTGAAATTGTACCACATGCAGATTTTGTAATGGATTTTCATACAGGAGGAGCTGACCGTTTTAATGCTTCACAAATACGAATTATTAACAATGATGCAAGACTTACAGAGTTGGCTCATGTTTTTGGAGCTCCTTTTATTTATTATTCTGAAAACTTAAATAAATCTTTTAGAAATGCATGCCACAATAAAGGAGTACCTATGCTTTTGTTTGAAGGTGGTAAATCTTTTAATATAGACAATACTATAACTAATAGTGGTGTTAATGGTGCTAAACGAGTTTTACACCATTTAGGAATGTTAAACACTAAGTTTAAAGTGTCTAATCCAAAAACTAAAGCTATAATTATTAAAAAAAGTAAGTGGATTAGAGCTAGGTATTCTGGAATGTTTAAAACGGTAGTAAAAATAAACTCTTACATTGAAAAAGATGAAGTAATTGGTCATATTACCGATCCTTATGGGAGTTTTAACCATTTTGTAAAAGCGCCTCACAATGGTTATGTTTTTAATATTAATGAGTCACCAATAATTTATCAAGGTGATGCTATTTTTCATATATCTAAAGAGATTGAATAAAGTAGAATTACGCAAAAAATATAAAGCACTTAGAGCTCAGTTAAGCGAAAATAAAATTGAAAATCATAGCTTGACGATTGCAAACAAATTGCTAGAATTAGATATCTGGCAGCAATCGTTCTATCATATATTTTTAACAATAGAAAGCTACAACGAAGTTAATACAGATTTTATTCTTAATATATTATCTGGAAAAGACAAAAACATTGTAATTTCTAAAAGTGATTTTAAAACGAAAACGTTAAACAATTTTTTACTAACAGACAGCACTACAATTAAATTAAATAACTATAACATTCCAGAACCTGTTGATGGTATAGAAATTAAAAACGATAAAATTGAAGTAGTTTTTCTTCCATTATTAGCTTTTGACCAAAATGGAAATAGAGTTGGCTATGGAAAAGGTTTTTATGATAAATTTTTAGCAGATTGTAAGCCGGAAACTATAAAAATTGGATTGTCTTTTTTTGAAGCTGAAACTAAAATATCAGATGTTTTTAAAGACGATGTTGCTTTAGATTACTGTGTTACTCCTCAAAAAATATACTCTTTTTAACGGTATTAAAATTTATATATTTTCTTCCTTTTTAGGAAATGCTTTTTTATTAAAGAATAGTAAAATACCAAACCCTATTGCAATGGCTACATCTGCAACATTAAATACTGGTTCAAAAAATATAAAATTAGTACCACCAATTAATGGCATCCATTCGGGTAAATTTCCTTGCCACAATGGGAAATAAAGCATATCTACAACGTTTCCAAAAAGCAGCTTACCGTAACCACCATCTCGTGGCATAAAAGAAGCAACTTGACCAAAACTATCGTTAAATAAAACACCGTAAAAAACAGAATCTATTATATTACCTAAAGCTCCAGAAAATATAAAAACTAAAGCTAAAATAAGGGTTTTAGAAACTTGCATGTTTATGGAATGTATTAACCAATAACCAATACCAAGAATAGCTAAAATTCTAAAAGAGGTTAAACATAATTTTGCAGTGCTCTCACTAATAAAAGGAATAATATCACTTAAGGTGGTTCCCCAAGCCATACCATCATTTTCAACAAAGTAAATTTTAAACCAATTAAAGATTTCTAGAGATTCATGTAATTGAAAATGTGTTTTTATATACAGTTTACTTATTTGGTCGATAAGTAAAATAATAATAATTAAAAGTGTCACTTTCTTTATAGACATTACAGTATTTTAAAGCTAAAGTAAGATTATTTTTTAGTTTTGAAGATGTTAATATTACCATTAATAGAATGAATTATTATTTCATTTTTTGCTTTAACGATGTCTTCCATATTTATTTTTCCTGTTTTAGTTAAAGCAGTAATGTTAGCGTAGTTTGTTTCTATGCTAATATTACCATTTATAGTGTTAATTATGGCATTACCATAAAAATTGTTAATGTTAACATTGCCTTGGTTTAATTCAAGTATGAGTTGTTTGTATTTTCCAGTAACTTCTGCTGATGCAATTTTACTTTTAAAACTTAAATATAAATGTTCTGGAATTTCAATGGAAACCTCTATAGAAAGCTGCTTGTGAGCACTTAATTTATCGTTGTTTTTTTCTAAAAATGTTTTATAGGCACTAGAAATTAATAAAGTGTCATTTTTAATTTCATTAATTATTGTAGTGTTTTGTGCTTCTTCTCCTTCAATTTTACTAATTATAGTAATTATATTCGTTTTTGTGGTTTTAGTCTTAATTTTAAAAATGGCATCTCCTTTAATAATAATAGACTTTATGGTTTTATTATCTATGGTTTTTATCTCTGTCTTTTGACTGTACATCAAAAAACTAGTGAAAGTAAATAGAGCAAAGAGTAAGTTTTTCATTTAAAACAAGGTAATAAAAAACGCCAACTAAAATAGCTGGCGTTTTAACTTTTTAAAGTAATTCTTATTCTGTTTCTTTAATTAGATAAATATAAACAGGAAAGTGATCACTAAAGCCGTTAGTAAAGCCTCCATCTGCAAAACTTCTTAGTGGATAACCTTTCCATCGTCCTTTTTTGTTTACTAAATAATTTTCATTAAATATACCAGCCTTATAATAAGTCCAATTAGTGTATTCTTTTTCTAAAAATGGTTTAGTAATCATAATTTGGTCAAATAAACTCCAAGAATCTCTGTATGCACCAGTTCCTAAACCTTGTTTTTTAAACATATTAATAAAAGGATTATAAATACCTTTAATTTTCACGTTTTTTTGTTTGCTTTTAGCTTTTAAAACATCTTTTACACTTGCATTTGTTGGATCATCGTTTAAATCTCCCATTGTAATAATCTTAGCATAAGGGTTTATAGATTGTAAAGAATCCATAATATGTTTATTTAGCTTTGCTGCTGCAACACGTTTTGGACGACTTCTAGCTTCACCACCACGTCTTGAAGGCCAATGGTTAACAATAATATGTATAAGTTCTCCTTCAAGTTGTCCAGATACTAATAATTGATCTCTTGTGTAAATACGTTCTCTAGTAGTGTCATCGTATATTTTTAAAGTGTGCGAACTTTTAGATATAGGCTGAAATAAACCTTTTTGGTACATTAAACCAACATCTATACCACGTCTATCTGGAGAATCAAAATGTACAATTCCATAATCTTTCGCTAATAACAAAGGATCGTTTGCCACATCTTGCATTACTTTTATGTTTTCAACTTCGCATACACCTAATATTGCAGGTGCATTTCCTGTTTTACTACTTCCAATGTCCGAAATTACACGAGCCATATTGTGTACTTTCTTTTTGTAAATTTCTTCTCGATCTGCTTTAATCTCCATCATTGGACTAGCCTCATCATTTTTTTCTGTATCGTTTTCTGTATCAAACAAGTTTTCTAGGTTATAAAACGCCACAGTATGGATTTTATATTTCTTTTCTTCTTGAGCATTAACGGTTAAAACAGCAGTAATTAGTACGACTGAAAGCCACGATTTAAAGTTCTTCATTAATAGTAATGTTATGTTTATATTATACATTTATACAAAATGTTTGCCAAAGGTAAATATTTCTAATAAAAAATGTAACTTTGCACGCCTTAAATAATGATTATTTACTGCACCAACAATTTATTAACTATAATTTATAGTATGAAAAAAAGTTTTTTAATTTTCTTTTTAGGAATTTTTTCCACATTTTCACTTTTTGCGCAAGAAACTCTTGTAAAAGGAAGTGTTATAGATGCGGTATCTTATGAGCCTATTCCTGAAGTAACAGTAACTATTGAAGGCTCAGACCTATCTACAAAAACAGACGGTCTTGGACAATTTAGCTTTAAAAAAGGCATTCCTTTGGGAGAGCAAGTTTTAAAAATCGAGAAATTGGATTACACAACAAAAAGTTATCCTATTATTGTTAACGAAGGACAAACTGTAGATATACAGGATATGACCTTAGCTTATAACGCTAGTGATAAAAAAGATTTGTACATTATTTCTATTTCAGACGATCAGTTAAATAGTGAAGATGATGGATTAACCAGTAACGTATCAGGATTATTACAATCCTCTAGAGATGTGTTTTTAAGTGCCGCAGCTTTCGACTTTAGTGCTACATTTTTTAGGCCAAGAGGTTTGGACAATGCAAATGGTAAGGTTTTAATTAATGGTCTTGAGCTAAATAAACAATCTACAGGAAGACCTCAATGGGGAAACTGGGGAGGAATTAATGATTTACAACGTAATCAAGAATTTTCTATGGGTTTATCTCCTAACGATTATAATTTTGGTGATTTAGCAGGTACAAATAACATTATTATGAGAGCCTCTAAATATCGTAAAGGAGGACGTTTATCTTTTGCATCGGCTAATAGAAGCTATGAAGGTCGTTTAATGGCAAGTTACAATTCTGGTCTAACAGAAAATGGATGGGCATATAGTTTGTTAGCTTCTAGACGTTTTGGAGATGGAGGTTATGTTGATGGTACATTATATGATGCTAATTCTTTTGTCGCTTCTGTAGAAAAGAAAATTAATGAGAACCATAGTATTAACTTTACTTCTATATATGCTCAAAATAGAAGAGGTAGAGGTACAGCCTTAACTCAAGAAGTATTCGACCTAAAAGGAAGACAATACAATCCGTTTTGGGGAGAATTAAATGGCGAAATTAGAAACTCTAGAATTCGTAGAATAGAAGAACCAATTTTAATGTTAAATCATTATTGGAACCTTTCAGAAAAAACATCAATTAATACTAATATAGGATACCAATTTGGAGAAACCGGAAACACAAGAGTGGATAATGGTGGAACACGTTTAGTAACCTTCCAAGGTCAAGATAGTTATATTGGAGGTGCTAGAAATACAGATCCTACATATTATCAAAACTTACCTAGTTATTTTTTAAATGTAGATGGAGGACCAACAGCTTATAATTATGAGCAAGCTTATTTAGCTGGTCAAGCGTTTCAAAACGATGGACAGTTTGATTGGAGAGCACTATATACTGCAAATGCAACTTCAGAAAATGCAATCTATGCTATTCAAGAAGATAGAATAGACGATAAGCAGTTAATGGCTAACATTATTTTTGATACAGAATTAACAGATAAAATTCGTTTTAATGCTTCTGTAAATTATAGAAGATTAAATAGTGAGAATTTTGCTGAAGTTTCAGACTTATTAGGAGGTACTACCTATTTAGACGTCGATTTTTTCTCTGATGAAAATATTCAATCTACAGATGGTGTGTTAACCACAGCCCAATCAGATTTAAATAATCCTAATAGACTAGTAAGAGAAGGTGATCGTTATAAATACAATTACGAGATAGATGCTAACGTTATTGGAGCATTTGCTCAGGCAGTATTTAAATACAGTAAAGTTGATTTTTACCTTGCTGGAAACGTATCTAAAACAGATTATCAACGTAACGGTCTATATGAAAATGGTTATTTTGAAGGTAATTCTTTTGGTAAAGGAGACAAAGTTGAATTTGAAAACTTTGGTGCTAAAGCTGGAGCAACATATAAAATTACAGGTCGTCACTTATTAGATTTCAATGGAGCTTATATGACTAAAGCGCCAAATATTAGAAACACCTTTGCAAATGTTAGACAATCTAACATGTTACTTAGAGATGTAGATAGCGAAACCATTACAAGTGTAGATGCAAGTTATATCTTTCGTTCTTCTATAGTGAAAGCTAGATTAACAGGTTTTTACTCTAATTTTCAAGATGGTACAGAAACAGGGTTCTTTTTTAGTGAAGGAGCAGGAAGTAATTTAGTACAAGAAGCTATTACAGGAATAGAAACACAAAGAATAGGAGCAGAGTTAGGTATAGAAGCTCAAGTAACACCTACAATTAAATTAAAAGGAGCTGCTTCTTTTGGACAATACACATATAATAATAATCCAAACCTTACATTATATAGCCAAGAATTTGGTACAGGAACTGCAGTTTTTGGAGACGGAACAACAAATCTTAAAAACTTACATGTTGCTGGTGGACCAGAACGCGCATTTCAATTAGGATTTGAATATCGTGATCCAGATTATTGGAATATTGGTGTAACAGCAAACCACTTTTCTAATGCATATGTAGATGCCAGTGCATTAAAAAGAAGTGCAGCTTTTATTACAGATCCAGAACTATATGCAGATACACAATTCCAAGATGCAACTGCAGGAGGAAATGATTATGTGCTTACTGGTGGCGAAATTAATAGCGTAGATCCAGCAATTGCAAAAAGATTATTACAGCAAGAACAGTTTGATGACTATATGTTAGTAAACATTATTGGTGGAAAATCATGGAAAGTAAATGATTACTTTGTTGGTTTCTTTGCAACAATTAACAACGTTTTTAATCAAGAATACCGTACAGGTGGTTTTGAGCAGTCTAGACGTGTAGATTATAGAAGTCAATTAGACGAACAAACAAACGAAAACGGACCTGTTTTTGGTAATCGTTACTTTTTTGGTAACGGAACTACGTATTATTTAAACGTTTACGTAAGATTTTAATTATATTTATAGAAAAAAATAAATTCAAGAAAAAATGAAAAAATTTAATTTAAACCCAATCGCAGTATTTTTAGTGAGTTTAGTTTTACTAACTGGCTGTGTTGAAGACGATAATTTCGATGTTCCTACAGGAATTGCTGGAATTACAGAATATCCAAATGCAGATGCACAATTTAATTCTTTAAGTGCAGTATTAGGAAACTTTGGAACAGGAAATGGAGATCCTGTAACTTATGAAGAAGCAAGCACAACTGTAACAGAGAAATATACTGAAGGTTATGTAGTTTCTAGTGATGAAGGTGGAAACTTTTATAAGCAACTAGTAATCCAAGATGCTCCAGAAAACCCAACAGCAGCCATTGTAGTTCAAGTAGATAAAAATCCAATGTTTACTCAATATGAGTTTGGACGTAAAGTTTACATTAAGTTAAACGGTCTTTCTGTTGGAGAAAGTAATGGCGTAATTCAGTTAGGTCGTTTAGAAGGAGACGAACTTGAAAGAATACCAAGTACAGTAGTTGTTCAACATGTATTAAGATCTGCAGAAGTGGCAACTATTGTTGCTAAAGAAGTATCTATATCAGATTTTAGCGATGCTCTAGAAAGCCAATATATTAGACTAAATAACATGCAGTTTAATAGTAACTTAGTTGTTGGTAATACAACAACATTTGCATCTGAACCTAACGATAGTTTCGATGGTGAACGTACATTAGAAAGTTGTGATACTGGAGGATCTGTTGTATTGAGTACAAGTACATTCTCAGATTTTAAAGGACTTAATTTACCAGCTAATAGAGGTTCTATTGAAGGTGTGTTAACAAGAGATTTCTTTGATGATTTTTATACAATCTACATTAACTCTCCAGAAGCATTGAATTTTGATAATGCATTACGTTGTGATCCATTATTTGAAGATGATTTCTCTGCAGGTAACTTAAATAAATGGACACCATATAATGTTACAGGTACTCAAGAATGGTATTATAATAGTTTTGGAAACCCATCAGATAGTGCAACAATGTCAGGTTTTTCTGGTGGAGCACAATTAAATGAAGATTGGTTAATTTCACTGCCTATCGATTTATCTTCTGTGCCATCAGCTTTCTTAACATTTCAAACGGTTAAACGTTACGATGGTAATGATATTGAGGTCTTCTACGCTACAGATTATGCTGGTGGTGATCCAACTACAGATGGAACTTGGGTAGCTTTATCTCCAACTTTAGATACAAACACAGGTAGCTGGTCTTCATGGACAGATTCTGGTTTGTTAGACGTTTCTGCAGCTGCAGGTAGCAACTTATTTATTGCATTTAAATATACTTCAACTACTGCTTCAGCAGCAACTTGGGAAGTAGATAATGTAAAAATTTCAGCTGAATAATTACTCAGAAATAAAAAAATAATATATAAAACCTGATAGTATTAGCTATCAGGTTTTTTACTTTCAAGTCATGACAGTTTTCGATTGGTTTTTCTATTATATGTTTTCTCGTTTTAAAACACGATATAAGCAAAAAGCTAATACTATAGCCTTATTATATACTTCGGTTTTACAAATAGCACTAGTGTTTCTTTTAGGCTGCTTTTTTGCTGCATTTTTCAGTCAATTGCATGTAGATGCTATGTCTAAGGATAAAGCATGGATATTATTTGTTGTTGTTTCATTAGTCATTCATTTTAAAAATTGGATAAGCTATAATGGTAACACAAGAAAGGTGATGAATGCTAAATTCAATAAAAAGAAAGCGCCAAAATACAACTTCGGATTACTTTTAGCACTTCCAATAATTTGTGTAGCAATGGGACTACTATTGCTTCAAGCAACTTAAGTATATATTTTATAAAATTTACAAAGCCCACTTATTGAGTGGGCTTTTTTTGTTTATAGAACCAGGTTTTCAGATAATAGACTCAAAAGCACTATAAATAAATTGACCATATGCTTAAACTTTAGTTTCATCAATATTTGTCTTGTCATAAGTGATTTGAGAGTTTTTTAAAAAACTTTTAAAAATAGGGTAACAAAATAGTAACCCTAATGATATAAGACTGTATAAACAAATTAAAACTAAAATGATGAACAAATTAAAACACACAATTAAACTTTTTATTGTTGTAATAGTATGCGCTTTGTCGTTTACTACTCAAGCACAACAAACAGAAAACGGCACAAATTATTTTCAGCTATCACCAAGAATTGGATACGATTTTCCGTCGTATAACAATAATACACCAGCAATAGATTATAAAGACGGATTAGATTTAGGTCTTTCTTTAGATTATTACTTGAGCATCTACAATAGTTTTAATATCTGGACTGTAACCTCCTCCCATACTAAACATTACAGGAATACTGTTGTTTTTACAAGTTTCTAAGACAAATTGATCCCGTTTTTTGCAGCCTTCAATTGTTAATCCAAGTTTACCTAATTTGTTTTGCAAAACCTTTATTTTGAACATACCTTGCACCAATGGCTTGGTCGTTTAACATGCAAAATGCTTCTCCTCGATTTGTGTATGCATGATGCGTTCCACCAGCAATATTCATGGCAACACCAAACTTTAATGCAAATTCACTCGCTTTTATTGTGCCATCTGCTATTGTTATTTCGCGCTCAACTAAAACTTCGCTTAAAGGAAAACCAATTTTCCTTGCTGCACGTTGGTTTAAAGTAATATTTAGTAATTCGTAAAAATATTCTGGATCATGAACAGATAGAATTGGCGCTTCGTTAATCATTCTAACGGGTTCAAAAAAGTTATCTTGAGTACAAGTCCCTTCGTAAATTAATTGTTGTGGAAGCAGCTCGTATTTTAACATAGGAAACCTATGACCTTTTGGTAATGGATGGCAATATATAGGATGGTAGGCTATCTTCAACATCTTATTTATGTAATTTTAGTTGAATACGTTTTCTAGCAACATCAACCTCTAAAACCTTTACAATAATTTGTTGGTGTAAATGTACGTGCTCGTTTACATCTTTCACAAAACTGTCGCTTAAATTAGACACATGTATTAAACCGCTTTCTTTTATACCAATATCTACAAAACACCCAAAAGCAGTAATATTATCAACTATTCCAGGTAATAATTGTCCAGGATGCAAATCTGTAATAGATTTTATATTTTGACTAAAACTAAACACTTTTGCAGTTTCTCTAATATCTAGTCCTGGTTTTTTTAATTCTTTAACAATGTCTTCAAGAGTTAAAAGCCCAATAGTTTCTGTACAATAGTTTTTTAAATTTATATTTTGAAGAATGGACTCATTCCCAATTAATTCTTGTACCGAAACACTAGCGTCTTTTGCCATTTTTTCAACAATTTTGTAACTTTCTGGATGCACTGAAGAATCGTCTAAAGGATTTTTACCATCCTTAATTCTTAGAAAAGCAGCACCTTGTTCGAAGGCTTTTTCGCCTAAACGAGGTACTTTTTTAATATCGTTTCTAGATTTAAATGTGCCATTCTTATTTCTATAATTAAATATATTTTCGGCTAATTTTGGACCAATTCCAGAAACCGAACTTAATAATGGAACACTTGCAGTATTAATATTTACACCCACATTATTTACACAATTTTCTACTACAATATCCAATTCTTTTTGAAGTTTGTTTTGGTCTACATCGTGTTGGTATTGTCCAACACCAATAGATTTTGCATTAATTTTTACCAACTCTGCTAATGGATCTTGTAACCGTCTTCCAATAGATACCGAACCTCTCACTGTAACATCATAATTAGGAAACTCGTCTCTTGCAATTTTTGATGCCGAATAAATACTTGCTCCAGCTTCGCTAACAACAAATACTTGTATGTCGTTTTTAAAATGTACTTTTTTAACCAAAGCTTCTGTCTCACGAGAAGCAGTACCATTACCTATAGCTATGGCTTCTATTTTATAAGCTTCGGTTAAAGATGAAAGCTTTTTAATGGCACTAATACTATCGCTTTTTGGTGGATGAGGATAAATGGTTTCATTATGTAGTAAAGCACCTTGTGCATCTAAGCAAACCACTTTACATCCAGTTCTAAATCCAGGATCGATAGCCAAAACACGTTTTTCACCTAGAGGAGAACCTAGTAATAGTTGTTTTAAGTTTTTTGCAAAAACAGTAATTGCAGCTTCATCTGCTTTTTCTTTTGCATTGCTCAAGGCTTCATTACTTAGTGAAGGAAATAATAAACGCTTATAGGCATCACTTATGGCAAGCTCTATTTGATCTGCACATGTGTTTTGAGATTTTATAATCCTTCTATCTATGTTTTCCAAGGCTTTTATATCATCAATTTCAATTTTCACACGAATAAAACCTTCATTTTCTGCTCTTAAAATAGCTAGAAGTCTATGAGAAGGAATACGTTGTAAACTTTCAGACCAGTCAAAATAATCTCTAAATTTTTGAGCTTTTTCGTCTTCAACTTTAGTTTTTACCACTTTAGTAGAAATTTGCGCATGTCTTTCTAGTTGGTTTCTAAGATTATTTCTAATGTCTAATCGCTCGTTTATCCATTCTGCAATAATATGTCTGGAGCCTTCTAAAGCTTCTACAACCGTTGTTATTTCTCCTTTTACATACTTATAGGCAATAGATTTGATGCCGTTAGAGTTTTGGCTCATTATTATTTTGGCTAACGGCTCTAAACCATTTTTTCTAGCAGTTTCTGCTTTTGTTTTGCGTTTTTTCTTGAATGGTAAGTACAAGTCTTCAAGTGTTGTAATATCTATACAAGCTTCAATTTTTTCTTTTAGTATTTGGGATAAAACACCTTGTTTTTCAAGTGCTTTTAAAATGCTGATTTTTCTTTTTTCTAAAGCTTCAAATTGTTCTTTGTACTTTACAATGTCACCAATTTTAACTTCGTCTAAATTACCAGTTGCTTCTTTTCTATAACGTGAAATAAAAGGGACTGTACAGTCTTCGTTTAAAAGTTTAATGGTGTTTTTAACAGAAGATTCTGGTAAATTGGTTCTAGAAATTATGTATTTTAGTTGTGTTAACATGTCTTAATTAAATTACTATGCTAAAATAAGATTTACAAGCATTAATAAATTGAACCTTATGAAACAATTATTTAAATTCCTTTTTATTTTAACATTTGTGCTATCGAGTTGCCAAAAAGACAGCAAACCACAAAATACAGAGGCTGAAGATTTTAAACGTGTAGAACAAGTTGTACAAGGTGTTTTTGACGATGTTTGGGCTGCTAAAAAAGAAGAAATGATTTTAAATTACCAAACTAAAGATTTTGTTTTATTAGAGCATGGAGAGATTTGGACTAACGATACTATTGCGAGTTGGTGCAAGAAAGCTAAATTAAGAGACGATGGTACAAAAAGAATAAACAACTTCAATTTTTTTAAGGCTAAAAAGGAAGGCAATCGCATTTGGATGGCTTACCATAACTACGCAACTTTTAAAAAGGATACTATAGTTGGAAAATATCAATGGTTAGAAAGTATAGTCGCTGTTAAACAAGACTCTGTTTGGAAACTGGAGTTAATGCATTCTACAAGAGTAGGTAGGTAAATAATAACCAAAAAACCTCACAGATTTTTTAAATCTATGAGGTTTGAAGATATAAAATTATTTTTTCTAACTTATATGCAATCCATTAGTAACATTAGCATCGTCTGGATTTACAAATACCAATTTGCCTTCAGGTGTTTCCGTCATTAAAATCATGCCTTGGCTTTCTACACCACGCAAAGCTCTTGGTGCTAAATTAACCAAAACAGTAACCTTTTTACCAACAACTTCTTCTGCTGTAAAGCTTTCTGCAATACCAGAAACAATGGTTCTTACATCTATTCCTGTATCTACTTTTAAGACTAAGAGCTTTTTAGCTTTTGGCATTTTTTCGGCTTCTAGAATGGTGCCAACTCTAATATCGAGTTTGGTAAAATCGTCGAAATTAATGGTTTCTTTTTGTGGTTCTACAACTTTTTTTGCAGCTTCATTAGTTTTTTTACTAGCTTCTAATTTATCAAGTTGGGCTTGAATTTCGGTGTCCTCAATTTTAGAGAATAACAATTCGCCTTTTCCTATTTGGTGATTAGCAGAAATTAATATGTCTTTTGTTGAAATGTCTTCCCATTTGTTAGCATCACTATTTAAAATACCTTTTAATTTGGTAGAAGTAAATGGTAAAAAAGGTTCAGATAAAGTGGCTAATGCCGAAGCTATTTGTAGTGCAATAAACATAATGGTTTTTGTTCTAACCTCGTCTATTTTTACTAATTTCCATGGTTCTTCGTCTGCTAAATATTTGTTTCCAAGTCGTGCTAAATTCATTAATTCTTGAGACGCTTCTCTAAAACGGTAACGTTCTAAAGCGCTTTCAATCACACTTGGATAAGCTTTAATTGCAGCCAAGGTTTCTTGGTCTATTGTAGAGAAATCACTTGGAGTTGGAACTAAACCATTGTAATATTTATTAGTTAAAACCACTACACGATTAATAAAATTACCAAAAATGGCAACTAATTCATTATTATTTCTTGCTTGAAAATCGTTCCAAGTAAAATCGTTGTCTTTAGTTTCAGGAGCATTAGCTGTTAAAGCATAGCGCAGTACGTCTTGTTTGTTAGGAAAATCTTTTAAATAGTCTGGTAACCAAACAGCCCAGTTTTTTGAAGTAGATAATTTGTTACCTTCTAAGTTTAAAAACTCGTTAGCAGGTACATTATCTGGTAAAATATAAGAGCCTTCAGCCTTTAGCATGGCAGGAAAAATAATACAGTGGAATACGATATTATCTTTACCAATAAAGTGCACTAACTTGGTGTCTTGGTCTTTCCAATAGGGTTCCCAATCCTTTCCTTCTCTTGCAGCCCATTCTTTAGTTGCAGAAATGTAGCCTATTGGAGCATCGAACCAAACGTATAATACTTTACCTTCTCCTCCAGGTACAGGCACTGGAATTCCCCAATCAAGGTCTCGTGTTACTGCTCTTGGTCTTAAACCATCGTCTAACCAAGATTTACATTGTCCGTAAACATTAGATTTCCAATCTTTTTTATGACCTTTAAGAATCCATTCTTTTAAAAATTGCTCGTGCTTATTTAAAGGTAAAAACCAATGTTTGGTTTCTTTTAAAGTTGGTATGTTTCCAGTAATTGCAGATTTAGGGTTTATTAAATCGGTTGCATTATGGCTAGTACCACACTTTTCGCATTGGTCTCCGTAACTTTCTTCATTACCGCATTTTGGGCATGTGCCTACTACAAATCTATCAGCTAAAAATTGGTTTGCTTCAGCATCATATAACTGCTCTGAAACTTCTTCTACAAATTCATTTTTATCGTATAAAGTTTTAAAAAATTGGGATGCAGTATCATGATGAATTTTAGCTGAAGTACGCGAGTAGTTATCGAAAGTAATTCCGAAGTCAACAAAAGAGTCTTTTATAATTTTATGATATCTATCTACAATTTCTTGTGGTGAAACACCTTCTTTTTTTGCTTTAATAGTAATTGGTACACCATGCTCATCACTTCCGCAAATAAAAGCTACATCGTTTCCTGTTAAACGTTTGTATCTTGCATAAATATCTGCAGGCACATAAACTCCAGCTAAATGGCCAATATGTATAGGTCCATTAGTATAAGGTAATGCAGCAGTAATTGTATATCTTTTTGACATTTTTATTTTCTTTTGAAGCTGTAAAAATACGCATTTTGATAGGGATTTAGAAAAAAAATGTAAATTTACAATATGACGAAAAAGAGAATCATTCAGATTATTTGTTGTGTTATTTTTTTCATTGGAAATTATAACATAAATGCGCAAAATAAAACCGAAAACAAATTGATACAACCACCTTATTTAAAAGCAGGAGATACTGTTGCCATTGTTGCACCTTCAGGAGTATTAAATAATAGAAATGATGAAGTTGCACGTGCAAAAAAACTTTTAGAGAGTTGGCAATTAAAAGTTGTTGTAGGTGAGCACGTGTTTAGTAAAGACAATCATTTTGCAGGTACAGACCAAGAACGTTGCAAAGATTTTCAAGATGCATTAGATAACCCAAATATTAAAGCTATTTGGAGTGCAAGAGGAGGTTATGGAACCGTTAGAATATTAGACAAACTGGATTATACTAAGTTTTTAAAGCAACCAAAATGGATTATTGGTTATAGTGATATTACTGCGTTACACAACCAAGTTCATAATCTAGGAGTGCAAAGTTTGCATGCTATAATGTGTGTTAGCTTACCAAAAGACTTAAGTGAAATAGAATACTCTATAGAAACTTTTAAAAGTGCTTTGTTTGGGAACCCTAAAAATTACGATTTGGAGTATTCTAAATATAATAGATTAGGAAATGCTTCAGGACCATTAGTTGGTGGCAACTTAACCATTTTACATACTATGTTAGGTTCTAAAGAAAGTATAGATACTTCTGGAAAAATATTATTTATTGAAGAAATAGGAGAGTATAAATACCATATCGATAGAATGTTACAGAGTATGAAACGCGCTGGTTATTTTGATAATTTGAATGGACTCATTGTAGGAGATATGAGTAGAATGCGAAAAAACACTACACTTTGGGGAACTAGTATAGAGCAATTAATTATTGATGCACTTTCTGAATATAATTTTCCTATTGCTTTTAATATGCCTGCAGGACATGAGGATAAAAACCTAGCAATGACATTAGGTATGACTGTTAAATTGAAAGTTGAAGGCGATAAGAGTTTGATTTTTTTTGAGAATTAAACCATGCGTTTTTACAACTTAAAAAAATCAGTGTCATTCTTAACATAATGAAGAATCTTAAAAACAAAGTTTAATTATAAGTACTAAATTCAACTAATAGAAATAGTTTAAGAAACAAATAGTAGGATGAGATTCCTGCTTTCGCAGGAATTATATGGCACAACACAACGATTTAGGAAAAAAAGGAGAGCAACTTGCGGTAGATTATCTAATAAAAAAAGACTATCAAATTCTAGAACGTAACTATAGATTTCAAAAAGCTGAAGTCGATATTATTGCACAAATAAAAGATACACTAGCTATTGTTGAGGTTAAAACACGTTCTACAACAGATTTTGGAAACCCTCAAGATTTTGTAAAACCCAAACAAATTCAACGTTTAGTAAAAGCAGTAGACGAATTTGTATTAGTTAATGGGTTAGATGTAGAAGTTCGTTTTGATATTATAGCTATTGTTAAAACTGGTAAACAGTTTGAGATTGAGCATTTGGAAGATGCTTTTTATTATTTTTAGTGTTTTTTCTGTTTGTTATATTTTTTAAACACAGTACAAAAACCTCTTTAAAACTATAGAGAAGTCTAAAAAGTGTTCTGTTTTGTAATAATAAGCGTTATCGAAATATCTATATTATTGAATATCAAAGATTCTTCACTTTATTTAGAATCACAAAAAGTATTGAAATTTGTCTTTTAAGACTGCTTACTCTGTTATAATTGTAAATATTACTGTTTGCGTTCTGGGTATAAACCAGGTTTATTGGCTTTAATTAAACTATTCAGTTCTTTTTTAAAAGCACCAATATCGTATGGTTTACTTATAATTTTCTTGTTTGCATCTAAAATAAAATAGCTAGGTGTACCACTTACATTGTATTGGTCTCCAATTGGGTTATCCCATTTCCCTTCTCCAAAAACATGTATAAAATCTGGATAATCGTAGGTCATGTTTTTCCAACGGTATTTATCGTCATCTAATGCTATAGCAACAACTTGTATTTCTTCTTTTGTTTTAGTTTTAATAAAGTCTTTTAATAATGGTATTTCTTTTAAACAATGTGAACACGTAGTACTCCAAAAGAAAATTAAGTAATTATTTGAACCATCTAATGCACTTAATCTAGAAGTTTTTGTTTTTTCGTCTTCGTCTTTTATTTCAAATTCAAAATCTGGAGCTGTATTACCTATAGAGGCGTTTTTAAAATAGGTGATTCTGTTTATAAGTTCGTTGTCGTTATTAGCTCTGGCAATATCTAGTAAATAGTTTGAGCCAATATAATTTGCAACCACCTCGTTTTCTTCTACTGCAAACTGGTTCCATAAAATTTCAAGAAGAATACTTTTAATTTTTGGGTTCTCACCAATGGCCTTAACTACAGTATCAACATTTTCTGTATATGATGCGTTTGCATTATTTGGGTCTATAAAACCAATAACGTAGTCTAAAACGGTTTTAATTAAAAAATTAGAATTCTGTAGTGTTTCGTTTCCAAAATCTATATTCTTAAAATAGTTAGATTTAATGTGGCTTGAAAACGTTGGTACGTCTTCAAAAGTTTCAGGTACATAAGGTCTTTTAGCTTTTATAAAAGTATTAACTATCATGCCTTTTGAAGCTTTTTCGAACTCCTGTTGTGTGTTCTCTAGAATATTGAAAATCTTAGAATAACCAGATGTATCTTCTTTTCCTGAATTGTAAAAATTACGAATGCTTTTGTTAATTAAATCTAGACTTCTGTTGTAAGAACTGTACAATTTATTTTCTCCAGATTTATCGAAGGTTAAGCCAGTTTCTAAATCGAATTTTAATTCAATATCTTCTTTATTATTTACAATAAAATCGAAATTATATTGGTCTTGAGGTTGCGCATATACTATACGATAGGTTCCAGGAACAGCATCTTCACTAAGTTTCATCTCAAAGGTGCCATCTTCTGCAACGTCTGCATTTGTTACAAATATTGAGGTTTCTACAGTGACATGATACAAGAAGGCAAATTTAAATTCTTCGGCAGGAGAAAAGGTGCCTTTAATGGTATGTTGTGCAAATAATACTGAAGGTAATAGAGCGAGTAAAAAAAGTATTTTTTTAGTCATTTTTAATAGGTTTATTTTAGTTAAGGCAAAAACTTTGCCAAAATAAATTCTTAGTTTAAAATAGGTTTAAGTGCTGCTAATGCTTGTTCTACCGTTTTAATATTCTCAAAGGTAAGTAATAATCGTAAACCATTTCTGGTTTGTTTTTCTTTCATTTTACCTGGTGAAGGATTATGTTGTATGTACTTAAGTATTTTGGTAAAATTGGCGCTTTGGTAGAAATTACTTTGCTGATCGTTAATAAAATAACCTACTAGTTTTCCTTTTTTCATGATTACTTTTTCTATACCTAATTTTGTGGCCACCCATTTTAATCTTACACTGTTAAGCAAGTCTACAATAGGAACAGGTAATTCTCCAAAACGGTCTATTAATTCGGTTTCGAATTTAGTTAATTCGGCTTCGGTTTTAAAGTTGTTAAGCTGCGTGTATAGGTTTAGTCTTTCGGCAATATTATTAACATAATCGTCTGGAAATAGTAATTCAAAATCACTATCTATGGTCATGTCTTTTACGTATTCTTTAGTTTCAGGATCTTCGTTATACAACTCTTTAAATTCATTTTCTTTAAGTTCCTCTATAGCTTCATTTAATATTTTCTGATAGGTATCAAAGCCAATTTCATTAATAAAACCACTTTGCTCACCTCCTAACAAATCTCCTGCACCACGAATTTCTAAATCCTTCATTGCAATATTAAATCCACTCCCTAAGGCTGTAAATTGTTCTAATGCTTGAATACGTTTTCTGGCATCTGCAGTCATAGCAGAATACTCTGGTGTTATAAAATAGCAAAATGCTTTTTTGTTGCTTCGTCCTACACGACCTCGCATTTGGTGTAAATCGCTCAAGCCAAAATTATTAGCATTATTAATAAAAATGGTATTGGCGTTTGGTACATCGAGACCACTTTCTATAATGGTTGTGCTCACTAAAACATCAAAAGCGCCTTCCATAAACGAGAGCATTAAAGTTTCTAGTTTTTTTCCTTCCATTTGTCCGTGACCAATACCAATTTTGGCATCAGGAACTAAACGTTGTATCATACCAGCGACCTCCTTGATGTTTTCAATACGATTATGAATAAAAAATATTTGTCCACCACGTTCAATCTCATAACTCACAGCGTCTCTAATAGCTTCTTCGTTAAAACGAATAACATGACTTTCAATAGGATAACGATTAGGAGGAGGTGTTGTAATTACCGATAAATCTCGTGCAGCCATTAAACTAAACTGAAGAGTTCTTGGAATAGGAGTGGCTGTTAATGTCAATACATCAACATTGTCTTTTATGGTTTTTAATTTCTCTTTTACTGCAACACCAAATTTTTGTTCCTCGTCTACAATAAGCAAGCCTAAGTCTTTAAATTTTACATTTTTATTAACCAGTTGGTGTGTGCCAATAATAATATCTACATGACCTTTTTCTAGCTTTTCTAAAGTTTCACGTTTTTGTTTAGCTGTACGAAAACGGTTTACATAGTCTACAGTGACAGGAAATTCTTTTAAACGTTCTGTAAAGGTTTTGTTATGTTGAAATGCTAAAATGGTCGTTGGCACTAAAATGGCTACTTGTTTACCATTATCTACTGCTTTAAAGGCAGCACGAATGGCAACTTCGGTTTTTCCAAAACCAACATCGCCACAAACCAATCTATCCATTGGTCGCTCGCTTTCCATATCTGCCTTAATATCTGCTGTTGCAGTAATTTGATCTGGAGTGTCTTCGTATATAAAAGACGCTTCTAATTCATGCTGTAAATAACTGTCTTGTTTGTATTGGTAGCCTCTTTCTAGTTTACGCTTTGCGTATAATTTTATTAAATTAAAAGCAACGTGTTTAACTCTAGATTTGGTTTTCTCTTTAAGTACTTTCCATGCCTTACTACCTAGTTTGTATACTTTAGGCGGCTTGCCATCTTTGCCATTAAACTTTGTGATTTTATGTAAAGAATGAATACTTAAATACAAGATATCGCGCTCACCATATACCAGTTTAATTGCTTCTTGTTTTTTACCTTCTACATCTATTTTTTTTAAACCACCAAACTTACCAATACCATGGTCTATATGTGTTACATAATCTCCAATATCAAGATTTGTAAGCTCTTTTAAAGTTATGGCTTGCTTTTTAGCGTAGCCATTTTTAAGATGAAATTTATGGTAACGCTCAAATATTTGATGGTCTGTGTATACTACTATTTTATTACCATGGTCTACAAAACCTTGAAATAAAGACAGTGTTATGGTTTGGTATTTTACATCTTGTTCTACATCATCAAAAATATCATGAAAACGTTTGGCTTGTTGTTCGCTAATACAAGCAATATAATTTGTAAAACCGTTATTATGGTTGCTATTTAGGTTGTCTATTAATAAGTTAAATTGTTTATTAAAAGCTGGTTGTGGTGTGGTATTAAAGAGGATTTCTTCTTCCGTTTTTAACCAAGAATCTGTACCAAATTCTATAACAGAGTAGTCTAATAACTGTTTTTTTAATAAATTAGAATTACAAAACAACTCTATTGGTTCTGCATGTTTTATTTCTGTTGAAAGGCTCTTGAAGGCCTCTTCGGCTTTTGTAAAAAATTCATCTATTCTAGAAAATAACACTTCAACATTTTTTGTAAAAACCACAGTTTTTGAAGCGATATATTTTAAAAAACTTTCTCGAGACTCGTCTAAAAATTTGTTTTCAACATTTGGAATAACACCAATTTTTTTAATCTGCTCGGTAGAGAGTTGCGTTTCTACATCGAAGGTTCTAATACTGTCTACTTCATTTCCAAAAAACTCAATTCTATAAGGTTCATCGTGCGAAAAAGAAAACACATCTACAATACCACCTCTAACAGAAAACTCACCTGGTTCGGTAACAAAATCGACACGTTTAAATTTATATTCGAAGAGCACTTCGTTTACAAAATCGATGTTTAAATCGTCTCCAACATTTATTTTTAAGGTATTGCGTTCTAGTTCTTTTCTAGTGACCACTTTTTCGAAAAGTGCATCTGGATAGGTAACAATTATTGCAGGTTTTTTACGCGAGTTTATTCGGTTTAAAACTTCGGCACGTAATAGTATATTGGCATTATCTGTTTCTTCTATCTGGTATGGTCTTCTATAGCTTCCTGGATAAAATAAAACATCTTTACCGTTTATAAGTTGCTCTAAATCGTTAAGATAAAAGGCTGCTTCTTCTTTATCATTAAAAATTAAAAGAAAAGGTTTTTCGGTAGTTTTAAAACTTTCTGCAATAACATAAGAAAGCGAAGAGCCAACTAGGCCTTTTAAATGTAGTTTAGTTGCTTTTTCTTTAGTTTGGGCAATAGCAGTTTGCAGTTTTTGCAGTTGCAAAGACTGTGCATACGTTTGCGAGATTATAGATTTGCTCACGAATTAAAATATTGAAAGGCAAATATAAGAGATACAATTAGTAATTTAGAATATCTAGCCTTTGAATTTTAACCAAAAAAAGCACTTTTTTAATTTTAAAAGATTTGTAGAATAACTATATTTGTCGCACTAAAAATATAAAATATATGTCATTTTCAGATTTATTTGATAGCGGATTTAAAAAGCGTAATGAAGACCATTTTGCAGCAATTGTTAGAGTAGCAATGGACGATGGTATTATTACAGATGAAGAAAAAACGTTTTTAGACCGTTTGGCACGTAATTTAGATATTAGTGAAGGCGAGTATAAACAGATTTTAAAGGATTACCAAACTCACCCAATTAATCCACCAACGTCTTATGACAGACGCTTGGAACGTTTATACGATTTATCACGTATGGTATATGCAGATCATATTAAAGGAGATCATCAAGAAATCTTATTAAGAAAAATTGCAGTAGGTTTAGGGTTTACTCCAGAAAATGTAAAGTATGTAGTAGACAAAGCATTAACCTTGGTAAATAATGGTGTAGATTTAGATACTTTTACTGAAGAGATTAAAAAAATGAATCGATAAAAAGGTTTAATATTACAAATAAAAAAAGCAAGCTTTAATGGCTTGCTTTTTTAGTTATATAATTTAGAGAACTTACGACATTAAATTTTTAGCTATAATTTTTAGTAGTTGGTTTTTATTAAATGGTTTTTTTAAAACATCGTTAATACCTGCTTTTTTGTAGCGTTTTAAATCGTCTTTAAAAACCTTTGCAGTCATTGCTACTAACTTCTTCCAATAGCTGTTCTAACTCTTTTTTCTTGTTAAGTATGTCTTTTTTTACAGCTTCAAATTCGTGATTATATTCTTGTATATTTTCACCAAAAATAAGCTGCTTAATCGCATCGATTTTAGATGTTGGATCGTTTGCGTTTGTAATGTTATTTGTAGGATTATCGTTCTTTGCTATTAATAATTTAGTTTAGTAAACTACCGTAAAAATAACAAATTAATTTAGAAATATACTTTTATTGTGCGTTTTGCATAAACTCTTCTGCTTTTTCAACCATATTTATACTGCCACAGAAAAAAGGAACGCGTTGGTGTAATTCTGTTGGTTCTATATCTAGAATCCTTGTAAAACCATTACTTGCCTTACCATTAGCTTGTTCTGCAATAAAAGCCATTGGATTACATTCGTAGATCAAGCGTAGTTTGCCATCAGAATTTTTAGAGCTTTTTGGGTACATGTAAATGCCTCCTTTTATCATGTTTCTATGAAAATCTGAAACTAATGATCCAATATATCTAGATGTATATGGTCTATCGCCTTCTTCTTTTTGACAATATTTTATGTAATCTTTTACACCTTGAGGGAAGTGGTTGTAGTTGCCTTCGTTTACAGAATAAATGTTACCATTTTCAGGGAATTTCATGTCTGGATGCGATAAATATAGTGTGCCTAAAGCAGGATTTAAAGTAAAACCATTAACGCCATCTCCTGTAGTATAGACTAACATTGTGGATGTTCCATAAACTACGTAACCAGCTGCGACTTGTTGGTTACCTTTTTGAAGAAAATCTTCTAGCGTTACAGGTGTGCCAACAGGAGTTACACGTCTATAAATTGAAAAAATAGTGCCTACAGAAACGTTTACATCTATATTGCTAGAACCATCTAAAGGGTCTATTAATACTACATATTTGTTTTGGTTATTTTCGTCTTGACTGTTTATTGAAATAAAATCGTCTTCTTCTTCACTAGCAATACCACAAACAATATTTCTATTGGTTAAGGTTTGTATAAACTTTTCGTTTGCATAAACGTCTAGTTTTTGTTGGTCCTCACCTTGTATATTTGTGTCTCCTGCAGCACCAATAATATCTACCAAACCAGCTTTATTTACTTCGTGGTTTACAACTTTTGCTGCTAACCTAATGGAGTTAATTAATCTTGATAATTCTCCAGAGGTATATTTAAAAGACGATTGGTTCTCAATTATAAATTCTCCTAAGGTTTGGTTTTTTCTAGACATATTTTTTGACTTTCGCTTTTGCAAATATCGTTTTTTTTAACAAACTATATCGATTTCGTAAAAGTAAATAAGTTACATTATTTAACTTTAAGCTATATTTGATTTTCGGTTGATTTTAATTTTAAATCTAAAAGATTGAAAAAGTCCTAGCTTAAATAAAGAATAAATATAAAACTGTAAGTAATTAGTAAAAACTATAAAACTAAAGACATGAAATACAACATACGTCTATCTACAATAAACGATATGAAAAGTGTTCACGATCTTATTATTGAACTGGCTATTTTTGAAAAAGAGCCAGATGCAGTAGAGGTTACTGTTAAAGACCTAGAGCAAGATGGTTTTGGTAAAGCACCAAAATTTATTTGCTTTGTTGCAGAAAATGAAACTGAAATAGTTGGTGCAGCACTTATCTATACTCGCTATTCTACATGGAAAGGCAAAGTGTTACATCTTGAGGATTTAATTGTAAAAGAGCGCATGAGAGGAAGTGGTTTAGGTACGGCACTTTTAGACGAAGTTGTAAAATATGGAAACAACATTGGTGTTAAACGTATTTGTTGGGAAGTTTTAGATTGGAACGCCTCTGCAATTGCTTTTTACGAAAAAAAAGGAGCAGATGTTAAACGCGATTGGGATGTTGTGCATTTAAACGAAATAGGAATAAAAAATTACTTAAAAAATATATAGTGCGAGTATTTAAATTTGGTGGAGCCTCTGTTAAAAACGCAACTGGTGTTAGAAATGTAGTAAAACTTCTTACAACGGTTGGTCATAAAAACACACTTATTGTTGTTTCTGCTATGGGAAAAACAACCAATGCTTTAGAAGTTGTTTTAGATAAATATATTAACGAAACCAATAGTTTTAAAACAGAATTAAACACAGTAAAAAACTATCATCATGAAATAATGATAGATTTGTTTAAAAATCAACAACACGAGGTTTTTAATAAAGTTGATGCATTATTTCAAGAATTATTACAGTTTTTTAAAAGCAATAAATCACCAAATTATAATTTCCTATACGACCAAGTCATTGGTTATGGAGAATTGGTCTCTACTACAATTATTAGTCATTATTTAAACAACAATAATTTACATAATAAATGGTTAGATGTTAGAAAATGCATCAAAACCGATGACTATTATAGAAGTGCAAATGTTAATTGGGAAACAACCCAACATATTATTTCTAAGCAAGTAGAAGCTTCAACACTATATATTACTCAAGGTTTTATAGGTAGTGATTCTAATAATTTTACGACTACATTAGGTCGAGAAGGAAGCGATTATACTGCTGCTATTTTTGCCTATTGTTTAAATGCAGAGAGCGTTACTATCTGGAAAGATGTACCTGGAGTATTAAATGGAGATCCTCGTTATTTTAAAAACACACAACTACTTAATACAATATCTTACACAGAGGCAATTGAACTTGCTTTTTATGGAGCCTCAGTTATTCATCCAAAAACATTGCAGCCATTACAACGTAAGGAAATTCCGTTACATGTAAAATCGTTTTTAAATCCAGAAAACCCAGGAACAACCGTTAACAAATCTCAAGGTATAGAACCAAATGTACCATGTTACATATTAAAAAAGAACCAAGTATTATTATCTTTATCAACTTTAGATTTTTCTTATGTAGTAGAAGAAAACATTAGCCAGATTTTTAACTTGCTAGCATTATATAAAATGAAAGTAGTCGTTATTCAAAACTCGGCTATTAGTTTTTCGGTTTGTTTTGAGAATACTTATAATAATTTAGAAAAACTATTGTTACATTTAAAAGCTAAATTTAAAGTAGAATGTCATAAAAACGTTTCATTATATACCATTAGACATTTTAACGATGAAGCTATAAAAAATTTAGAACAAGATAAAACTGTGTTGTTGAAACAGTTATTTCAAGAAACAGTACAAATTGTAACCCAATAATCTATTGCTTACATTTGTAAGCTTAAAACACAAAAATTAACTATGTCTTTAGTCACTGCAAAAGAAGTTTCAAAAGCAATAAACTTAGATAAATACGGAGTATTTGGAACGTTTGTAGGCTGGTTACTAATGAAGGTTTTAAAAATTTCTACACTTAACAAAATTTATAATCGTAACAAACATTTAAAAGGTCTAGAATTTTTAGATGCCATTTTAAACGAGTTTCAAATTAAATTCGAAATTCCAGAAGAAGATTTAAAAAGGCTTCCAAAGGATGGAGCTTATATTACGGTTTCTAACCACCCATTAGGAGGTATTGATGGCGCACTATTATTAAAATTAATGCTCGAACAGAGAGACGATTTTAAAATAATTGCTAATTTTCTATTACATCGTATTGAGCCAATGAAGCCTTTTATTATGCCTGTAAATCCTTTTGAGGATCGTAAAGATGTTAAATCCAGTGTCGCTGGTTTTATTAAGGCTATTAAACATATAAGAGCTGGACATCCACTTGGTATTTTTCCTGCTGGCGAAGTGTCTACATACAAAGATGGAAAATTAGTAGTAGATAAGGCTTGGGAAGAATCTGCTATGAAATTAGCGCAAAAAGCAAATGTACCCATTGTACCTATTTACTTTCATGCAAAAAACAGTAAGTTATTTTACAAATTATCTAGAATTAGTGACATTTTTAGAACGGCAAAATTACCATCAGAGTTATTAACACAAAAGCGACGAATTATTAAGGTAAGAATTGGGCGTCCAATTTCTGTAAAAGACCAAAACGAGCATAAAACATTGGAGAGCTTCTCAGAATTTGTTCGTAAAAAAACGTACATGTTATCTAATGCTTTCGAACCTAAAGAAAACCTAAGAGATACTATTTCTTCAACTTTAAAAGCACCAAGACCTAATAAAAAACCAAAGAAGATTGTTACTCCAGTAAGCACTAAAGTTATGCTAAAGGAGGTAGAATTTCTTCGTGAGGATGATAGTAGGCTCTTAAAAAGTAAAAATTATGAAGTGTTTTTGTCACCAGCAAAAAACATTCCTAATATTTTAAGAGAGATTGGTCGATTAAGAGAAATAACATTTAGAGAAATAGGAGAAGGTACAAACGAGGCTATCGATTTAGATGTTTTTGATGGCTATTACCATCATATGTTTTTATGGGATTGTGATGCAAATAAATTAGTTGGAGCCTATAGAATGGGCTTAGGCGCCAAAATTTTTGAAAAATATGGTATAGATGGTTTCTATCTTCAAGATTTATTTCGCTTCGAACCGGAACTTTATAAAATGATGAGTGAGTCTTTAGAACTAGGACGTGCATTTATTATTAAAGAATATCAACAAAAACCAATGCCATTATTTTTGCTTTGGAAAGGTATAGTACACACCACATTACGTTTTCCAGAACATAAGTATTTAATAGGCGGTGTAAGTATTAGTAATCAGTTTTCTAATTTCTCTAAATCGTTAATGATAGAGTTTATGAAATCGCACTATTATGATCCTTATTTGGCACAATATGTTCATCCTAAAAAGGAATTTAAAGTAAAGCTTAAAGATGCAGATAAAGACTTTGTTTTTGATGCGACAGAAGCCGATTTAAATAAGTTCGATAAAATTATCGACGAGATAGAACCAGGAGCTTTACGCTTGCCAGTTCTTCTTAAAAAGTATATTAAACAAAACTGTAGACTTATAGGCTTTAATGTAGATCCATTATTTAATAATGCAGTCGATGGCTTAATGTATATTAAAATATCTGACTTACCAGAAAGCACAGTTAGACCAGTAATGGAAGAGTTTCAAGCAGAGTTAGAAAGTAAATTTCATAATTCTAAAAATGAAGACTAGCTGTTATTTTGATTTAAAAAAGATACCTTTACTATTCCTTTTCTTTTTTAGTCTTTTAATAGTTAAAGCTCAAGAATTAAAAGGTGTTGTTTTAAACGAAAAAACAAACGAGCCAATCATTGGTGCTTCTGTCTATTTCAATAATACTTCTGTAGGTACTACTACAAATTTTGATGGCGAATTTTATATTAATTTACAGCAACCTATCAATGCTCCTTTAGTAATCTCTTTTGTAGGTTTTGAAACTAAAATTCATAACATTACACATTTCGATACCAAAAAAACTTTTAAATTAAGAGAGGACGTTAATACCTTAGAAGAAGTTGTTTTAGATAGTAAGGACGAGTGGTCTCGAGCGTTTAAACTAAAACAATTTAGAAAAGAGTTTTTAGGTAGATCAGCATTTGCAAACCAATGTACAATTTTAAACGAAGATGCTTTAGTTTTAAATTTTGAGCGCGATACTAAACAATTAATTGCTTCAGCAAAAGCGCCAATAATAGTAAAAAACGAAGCTTTAGATTATATTGTAAAATACGATATAAACGATTTTTATATTACTTATAATATGGATGTTAATGCTAGTTTAGATTTAGAAAAAGTCTTTAGAACAGTAGCTTCAGTATCTTATTCAGGGACTACTTTTTTCGAGAATATTGAGACTAAAAAACATAAGCGTGCTATAAAAAACAGAAAGAAAGCTTACATAGGATCTACGCTTCATTTTATGCGAGCAGTTGCAAATAATAAGCTAAGACAAGAAAAATTTAAAATTTTTAAAGGGAGTTATCAAGTTGAGCCATCAAATCATATAAAAACGTTTAAAAACGATAGTTTAAAAGTGACTGAGGTTCATTTATCACAAAAACTTAATATTTTATGTAAAGGTAAGCAGTCTGCCATAGAAAGTGAAGTCGATCGCTTTATAATAGATGCTTACGGAAACCATTCACCAATTGATAAAGTGCTTTTTGGTGGTTTTATGGCAAACCAACGTATAGGAGATGTACTGCCATTAGATTATGGTTTATAAAATAGTCTTAATTCCAAGAGTTTACATATTTAAAATAGAAAAACAAATTTTAGTTCTATTTCCATTTTAAAAATTCTTGAGTACTCATTGTTTTAAGTTTTAATTATTTGCAACAATTAACCTGCGTTTTTACAAAAAAGTCATTTATAAGGCGTCTACACTCATTTAATTTTTCTTCATTTATGCTGTAAAACAAGTTCTTACCTTTTATGGTTTGCTTTAATAATCCTGTTTTTCGTATTTCTGCAAGATGCTGAGAGATTGTAGGTTGCGCTAAACCAATGGCCTTAACAAGGTTGTTGCAATTACAATTTTTATTTTGGCTTATGTGCTGTATTATAGAGACTCTAGCAGGATGTCCAATCATTTTTGTGAAATTTGCAATTTGGTTTTGCTGGTCGTTGAAGATGTGTTTTTTTGTAAAGCCCATATATATTGTATAAAGTAATATTACAATATTAAATTATATAAAAAAACCAAATACAGAGTGTATTTGGTTTTTACTTTAATAACATTTAATTAGAAGAATTAAAACCAGCCTTTTTTACCTACTTGGTAGGTGTTGTAAAATTCTTCGTCAGATTTTGTTAAATAAATAATACCTTCTATAAGTCCAATTATTCCTGCAAAACCACAGGTTACAAATGTTAATATAATTTGAATTATTCCTTCTTTATTGTAACCTAAAATAAATTTATGGATTCCTAAAGATCCTATTAGGATAGCTAATATTCCAGCAATCATTTTTTTATTCTCTGTATCTCTCCCAAATGTTTCTTTGGCATTATTTGAAAATTCATTAATAGTTTCTTTAGCTTCATCAGCAAATTCACTAGCTTTTTCTTTAGCTTCTCCAGCTAATTCACTTGCTTTATCTGCTGCTTTTTTAGCACCTTCTTTAGCATCTCCTAACATATCGTCAAGATTCTCTTGTAAGTTTTTTTCGTCTGACATTATTTCTGTTTTAAATGGTTTGGTTAATTCTTTAAAAATACTAAAAAAAAAGACTTGTTTACAAAAAGGCCTTGTCTATTGGCTCCCAGAGTTCAATTTTATTGCCATCGTTATCTAAAATCCAGCCAAATTTCCCATACTCGTATTCTTCCATTTTACCAACTATAGTAACACCTTCTTCTTTTAAGGTAGCCAATAATTCGTGTAAATTTTCTACACGATAATTAAACATAAATTCTTTTTTGGAAGGCTCAAAATATTTTGTATCGTTTTTAAATGGTGACCATTGTGTTGAGCAATCGTTACCTTCTTTGTCTTTTGTCCAGAAGGTACAACCATAATCGTCTGTATTAAAACCCAGATGTTTATTGTACCAATCTTTTGCCGCTTTTGGATCTTTACTTTTAAAAAATAAACCTCCAATTCCTGTTACTCTTTTTTTCATTTTATCTTAAATTTACTTGTATTCCACTTACTACAGTTTTTATGGGTTTTAAAAAGTTACCTCCTGAACATTAGAAATCTATTTATTATTTTTTAATTGTTTTTTCGTAAATGTCAATCCATTCTTCAACATTCATTTTGCTAAGTAATTGTGTTATTAAATCGTAAGGAATGTCGTCTGTTTTTTTAAACCTTATACAGCTTTTTCCCATATCTAATTTATATTTACAGTGTTTTGGATATTCTGTAACAAACCAATTGTAAAGTTCTTTTTTTGCATAAAGTCCTGAATGATACAAAGCAATAAAATTTTTCTGAGAGGCTAAATTTATAAATGGTAAAGGCGGAAATGGTTTGCAATGGTAACCATCTGGATAAGTAGATTTAGGCACATAATAAGCTAACATTCCATAACCCATTCCAGCTTCTAAGCCTTTTGGCATATGTTTAATGATAAGTTTGTTTAGTTTGCTTATTGCAGCTTTTCTATTCTCTGGAAGTTGTGCAATATACGCTTCTGAAGTTTCGGCTTTAGAGGTCATTTTTCTTTAGGTTAGTTAAATCTAAAGGTAACAAAATTTTGTTTTAATTTTATCGACTATAGTTTGTGCTAATTTCTCTTTACTTTCTTTTGTCCAACCAGCGACATGAGGTGTTAATAATACGTTTTTAGAGTGTATTAAATATTGAAAAGCTTCTGGCATTTCGACTGCGCTCGATGTGTCATCTTTTTTGAACAAGTTTTCGAAGGATGCTTTTTCGTATTCTAAAACATCTAAACCAGCACCTAAAACTTTACCGTTTTTTAAAGCTGAAACTAAATCTGAAGTGACCACACTTTTTCCACGAGCAGTATTTATAAGCCAAAATGGTTTTTTGAATGAATTAATAAACTCTTGATTAACCATACCAATAGTTCTAGAAGTTTCTGGAGTATGCAAACTTAGCACCTCGGCTTTTTGCTGCAATTCTTTTAACGAAACCTGTGTTGCATTTTCATCTTCAACATTAGGTTTTAAATCGTAACAAAGTACTTGTACATCAAAACCACGCAATTTTTTAGCAAAAGCTTTTCCCATGTTGCCGTAGCCAATTAAGCCAACAGTTTTTCCATCTAACTCCAAACCTCTATTTTCCTCGCGAAGCCATTTTCCAGCCCTTACTTCTTGGTCTGCTTTATTAAGTTTGTTAAATAAGGATAGGAGCATAGCCAAACTATGTTCGCCAACAGCATTTCTATTACCTTCTGGTGCTGCAACTAAAGCAATGTCTTTGTGCTTGGCATACTCGCAATCTATATTTTCTAAACCAGCACCTACACGACCTATAAATTTTAGGTTTTTAGCAGAATCTATAAAGTCTCTATCTATACTAAAACGGCTTCTTATTATTAAACCATCGTAATTATGAATTATGTTTTGAATCTCTTTCTTTGAAGCTGAATAATTTTCGTCATTAGTGAAACCTAAAGCATTCAATTGATTGATTAGTAAAGGATGATTTGTATCTAGATGAAGGATTTTCATATTTAAATTAAATAAGTATTTTCTATATACCTATAATAAGTTTTGCTATCCAGAAATAGATTAATATTCCAAAAATATCGTTACTAGTTGTAATAAAAGGACCAGTTGCTATTGCTGGATCTATGCCTTTTTTGTCTAAAAATAAAGGAACAAATGTGCCTATTAGACCTGCAATAATTATTACAGCTACTAAAGACACAGAAATAGCTAAAGCAGTTATTAGCTCGCCTTTAGTTAACCAAACGAATAAAAATAAAAATATGGCAAGAATAAAACCATTTAAAGCTGCTAAAAGCATCTCTTTTATTAATCGGCTATTTATACTTCCTTTTACATCATCATTAGCTAAACCTTGAACAATAATAGCGCTTGATTGTACACCAACGTTTCCAGCCATGGCAGCTATTAATGGCGTAAAAAAGAAAAGTACAGCGTATTCTTTAAAGATATCTATAAAACCTTCCATAATTAAAAATGCTCCAATTCCGCCAATTAATCCCAAAAACAACCAAGGCAAACGTGCTTTTGTTAATTCTAGAATACTATCATCTGCTTCTACATCTTGTGTAATACCTGCTGCCAGTTGGTAATCTTTTTCGGCTTCTTCTTTTATTACATCTACAATATCATCAATTGTAATTCTACCTACTAATATTTTATTTTTATCGACTACAGGAATGGCTTCTAAGTCGTATTTTTGCATAATTTTTGCAACTTCTTCTGCATCTTCATTGATATCTACGTAATCTACTTTTGGAATATAAACTGTAGAAATGTGTGCACGAGGAGACGCCATTAATAGGTCTTTTAAAGATAAACGACCAATTAATTTTTCTTCATCATCTACTACATATATAGAGTGCACTCTGGTAACGTTTTCTGCTTGTGCGCGCATTTCTTTTACACACTCTGTAACCGTCCAGTTTTCGTTTACTCTTACTAACTCTTTTGCCATTAATCCACCAGCAGTGTCTTCATCGTAAGTAAGTAGTTCTTGTATTTCTGCTTTATGTTCTTGATCTTCTATTTGGGCTATTACTTGTTCCTGACGTTCTTCAGGAAGCTCTGCAATCATGTCTGCAGCATCATCTGTATCTAGCTCTTCTATCTCTTCGGCAATTTCTTTAGTAGATAAGGATGCTAAAACTTTCTCTCGATCGTCTTCATCCATCTCCATAAGAATCTCAGATGTAATGTCACTATCTAAAAGCTTAATAATAAAAGTAGATTGCTCTGTACTTAAATCTCCAAGAATCTCTGCTATATCTGCATGATGATATTCGTTTAGTAGTTCTAAAACACCTTTGTTGTTTTTAGAATCTACTAATTGTTCTACCGTTTCTATAAGCTCGTCGCTGATAGTAAATTTGATATTTTCGTCTTGTTCTTCCACTAAAATTATGTTTTATATTATCCAATGTTTGTCCTTATTACTACATTAAAAAGGTATTTTAGATAATATTTAGTGTTAATCAATTTCTTTTTCGTCGTTTTCTATTAAAGTTGTTAAATCAATAAAGGCTTGAACATTTAGCTGTTCTGGACGTTTATCAAAGATAACATTTGCTTTTAAACTATCGCTTAATTCAAATGTTTTTAAACTGTTACGTAATGTTTTTCTGCGATGCATAAAGGCTTGCTTGACTACTCTAAAAAACAATTTTTCGTCGCAAGACAATGTAAAATTGTCTTTACGTGTTAATTTTAAAACACCAGATTCTACTTTTGGTGGAGGATTAAATACCGTTGGTGGTACCGTAAATAAATATTCTGCATCGTAAAAAGCTTGTGTTAGTACAGATAATATGCCGTAAACTTTACTACCTTCTTTAGAGCAAATACGTTGCGCTACTTCCTTTTGAAACATACCAGAAAATTCTGGAATTTGGTGTTTGAGTTCTAACGTTTTAAAAACAATTTGTGTAGAAATATTATATGGAAAATTACCGCTAATTGCAAATTGATTGTCTCCAAAAACCTCTGAAACATCATATTTTAAAAAGTCTTTTTCTATAATTCTTGATGCCAGATTAAGGTAGTTGTTTTTTAGGTATTCTACACTTTCGGTATCTATTTCTATAACGTAGGTTGTTACTGGTTTTTTAAGTAAGTATTTGGTTAAAACACCCATTCCTGGACCTATTTCTAACACTTTATTATAACCTTTTAACGACAAAGCATCAGCAATTTGTTCTGCAATAGTTTCATCTTCTAGAAAATGCTGACCTAAAAATTTCTTTGCCTTTACTTGGTGTAGGTTATATTGTTTTTTGGTCATAGTGTTTTGTTTTGTCACGAATTCACTAATTTTATGTGTGAATGTGTTTGCTTAAGTTGGTTTAGAAATTACACTAATTAAAATGTTACTGCTTAATATCTATTGTGAATTCATCTACAATTTCTAGTTCTGTTCTAAACGCTAGCATTTTATCTGCAAAAAGTTTTGCGCCATGAGTTCTTAAACGGTCTGCATCTTCATTATAATATGCGTTTAATGCTTCGCGTGAATGTGCTCTGTATTGAATAGAGTAGGTTTGTCCTCCCATGTCTTCTTCTACTAAAACTTTGGTAAGCTTTGCTTCTTTAAATTTACCAGTAGCTAATACTTGTGGAATATGTTCTTTAATCCATTTTAGCCATTGCTCGTGAGCGCTATCGTCTATGTTTACTGTAACGTTGTAAATTATCATTTTATATTATAAATTTTTTGAGAATAACATGAGTTCTTTATCGTTTTCAAAAGGTTTTACTTTTTTATCGAAAGTTAAGCCTAACTTTTCTATTAATGCAATAGATTTTTTGTTGTTTTCTAGTGTAATAGCACAGATTTTATTTAGTTTAAATTCCTCTTTAGCTAATACCATTACTGCTTTTGCAGACTCAAAACCAAAGCCTTTACCTTCATATTCTGGTAATAGCGAGAAACCAATGTCTGTATGTTCTAGTTCTGGTCTTTTTATTAAACCTGTAGTACCTATAGGTTTTAAGTTTTCGGTTTTTAATAGTAATTTATAAAACCCATAACCACTGGTTTTGTAGCTTTTTAAATGACTCTCTTTTATTTTGTTTTCTGCTTGTTCTATGGTATTAATGTTTCTGTCTCCTATGTATTTTAACCATGAAGGCGAATTTACTAATGCTTTAAAAAAAGCAGCATCTCTAGTTGTAAATTTTGAAATGATAAGTCTTTCGGTTTCTGCTACAATCATAATAGAAGCACCTTAATTAATGGCGTCACCTCTTAAAGCACGATATTTTTTACGAGAATCTACAAAATAAATACTATCTGCATGCTCGAAAATAATACTCTCGTAGAGTGCTTTTGCTTTTTCTGGTTGCGCTAATGTGTTGGCATACATTTCGGCTAAAGCAAAAATGGCATCATCTTCTAAAATGCCTTCTTTAAAGTCTTTAATTAAACGCTCGTAATTTGTTTTAGCTTTTTCAAACTGTTTTTTTTCTTCAAACAATTGTGCTTGTTTTAAAAGTGCTTGTGCCACTATAGGCTCGGTTTTATGGTCTTCTAAAATAGTATTTAAAAGCTTAATCGCATCGTCTTTTTTGTTTTGAAAGGCTAACAAATCTGCTTTTGCATAGTGTTTTAAAGCTATTTGCAAGGAGTCTTCATTTTTATTATCGCCAATTAATAACTTTAAATCTAAAGCGTCATTAGCTGTTAATTGCGACGTCGAGGCTTTTAAAATTTTAAGTTGAGATTCGGACCATTTAAAATCGCCTTTATAGTAGCTTGTTTTCGCCACTCTAAAGCGTGCTTCTTGAGAAACAGTACTGTTTTTTAAGCTACGCTGAATTTGAGTATAATAAATTAAAGCCTCGTTAAACTTTTCTTCTAAAACTAAAATATCTCCAAGTTCTAATTTTATTTTTGCTAGTCTATAATCGCTAACGCCTAGGTTTAAACTGTTTTTTAAAAACGATATGGCTTCTTTAGTTTGGTTGAGATAAAACGCTAAAAAATGAGCATAAGCAATTTGAAGCTCTAAAGTTCTAGCCGTTTTTCCATAGGTTTCAAATAAGCCTAAATAGCTTTCATTAATGGTTTTGTAATCTTCTTTGGAAGCATTTTTGGTTTCAATATTTATAATATTGTAGTGTGCATTTATTTTTATATCGATTTCCTGAGTGTTATCTATAATAAATTGATAGATGTCTTTTGCAATTTCAGATTCTTTTTGAGCATAAGCAATATTTGCTAATTCTTCTATTCGATCTAAAGATTCTAGTTGTCTTTTGTAAATGGCTTTTTCTTGTGTAAATGCTTTATTGTATTCTTTTTGCTGAATAAATAGCCAACTCAACATTTCGTTCCAAATAACATCTGGAGAGGTCTGGATTTTTTTCAATAGTATTTTTCTTAAAATGCTATTGTTTTCGTTCTCTTTATTTTCGCTTATAAAAGTGCTAAACTCTCTCTTTATGGTGTTAATGTAATTTTGGTTAATTTCTGTATAATTTATATAGCTATTAAACATTTTTTCTATATTACCTTGTTCGCCATAGATGCGAGCTAGTTGATAGTTAAAATTTAAGTCTGGTTTTAAAGACATCGCTTTTTCATAGGTTTCTATTGCTAATTCTAACAAAGAGAAATCCTCAAAACTTCTACCAATTATTCCCGCGAAATTTGGGTTTGTATCTATTACATCTATTGCTTTCTTATAATTTATATTAGCCTTTAAGGTATCGTTTTGCAACGTATAGTTATAGCCTAATTTTACAAATATTGCAGGATTGTTAGAAATATTTAAATAGTTTAAAAGTAATGTGTCAACTGCTTTATATTGCTCTAATTGCTGATGTGTTTTTACCAACTGAGTCAAGTAATTACTGTTTCCTTTATTTTTAGAGTATAGTTTTTTATAGGAGATTAAAGCTTTTTCAAACTCACCGTTTTTAAAATATTCTCGCGCAAGAATATCATCTTGTGAAAACAGATTAAGGCTAAATAAAAAACATAAAACAAAGAGTAATCGCATAAAAAGTATTTGTGTAAATATAGCAAATGTTATGCCTTAAAAAAAGATATAAAAAAAGCCCGATTAAGACCAGGCGTTTTTTTAATTTTTAGTGATGGATTATTAATCTATAATAGAAAAACCAGTGTATGGTATTAATACTTCAGGAATTTCTATACCTTTTTCTGTTTGGTAGTTTTCTAAAATTCCAGCTAAAACTCTTGGTAATGCTAAAGAACTTCCATTTAAGGTGTGTGCTAATTCGTTTTTACCTTCACTATTTTTAAATCGTAGTTTTAAACGGTTTGCTTGGTAGGTTTCAAAATTAGAAACACT
>ENA-OUOG01000673-OUOG01000673.1-marine-metagenome-genome-assembly--contig:-NODE-673-length-43524-cov-7.609754_pt1 | contig 43524 bp, 31 predicted proteins | sample MGYA00248635_ERZ508505 | MGnify/ENA primary metagenome ERZ508505 (study PRJEB26176, sample SAMN06267871) | marine metagenome | isolation source: Saanich Inlet, British Columbia, Canada | place: Pacific...
TTTTTGGTGGAATTGCCATGTTCGCAGGAATTTTAACCTCCGGAAAAAAAACAGGCGAAACGACAACGTCTTTTAACCCTGCCACAGGTACTTTAGAAACGATTGATCAAACTGAATTACGACCCGTCAACCTTATTATTGGTTTGGCAGGATTTGGCACAATCGTGGCTACCATGTTTTCTTCAAAAAAGAAGAAACAATATATTCGAAAAGCCATTGAGGTGTATAATGAAAACTAAACTCAATCGTTAACTTTCTATCTGACGCTTTTGCAAGCTAATTCCTGAACCAATAAAAAACACTTACCATAGACATGCACTAGCAGGATTTGTCGATTTAGGAACACACCACATTCGCTTTTTAGAAATTGATATCACCACTAAACATGCGCTATTTTATTGATTTTCATAGCTTTACCCTGTCTCATAAAAAATCAATACACGCTATAGATAAAGGGTGAATAAACGCAATGCGTATATTCAGACGTTATGGGCAATTAAAACCCCTAAGTCTAACCTAACCTGAGAAAACGTTTTCTGCTTGGGAGAACCCTTCGACAAGTTCAGGGTAAAAAAAGGAAAGAGAAATAACAAAAGTGATTGTCCGTAGCGGGAGAAGCCAAAGAAATCAATTTTTCTTTGGTGGCATTTTGCAAATCTCAACACTCCTGAAAAATGTTGAGGCGTGAATTTTAAATTGAACAAAAATGAAAAAATTAAAGATAATATTAAATGGGTTAATCATCTTTAGTATGATTGTTTCCTGCCAAGATAGTGCAGAGAGTATAGAAATTAATGAAATCAACTTAGAATCTATTGAACATGTTTTAAATAAATTAAAAGAAACTGCCAATGAAGAAAAAAAAGCTATTTGGGCAAGTGTTTTTCTTGATGAAAAAGGAGGTTTAGTTGTGGAAAACACAGAACCACTTAGTCCAAATGACATAGGATTTATTGAAGGTTTTGGTGGAGTTTCTATCAAAAATGAATCAAAAAAGTTGTATGGAGAAAGTGTAGTGATTTCTTGCAGTGATGGTACAATTACATTATGTGAAGGGAAAGGTATTGGTTTTTATAGATGTGTAGGCAAGGCCATACAAAAATGTTTAGATGCTAATGGATGTGCAGAAGTTTGTAGCAGTGGATTGGTCGTAGAACCAGAATAGAAAAAGCCCATAACATTGTATAAGCCCCATTAAAACGGGGCTTATACTTACCGTTATGTGTAATTGAAAAAAACAAGTGGAATGAACAAAACAACAAAAGATGCTTTGAAATGAAACAGTAAAAATCTTAGTCCAGAAGCAATGGAAAAAAGAAAATCAATCAATAAAAAAATTTTAAAGTTTGGTTGTTTACCAATCAGCGGAATATTAGTCATTATAACAGTTATTGGGCTGCTTGTTGATTCAAATACTGACGAAACCTTATCTGATAATCAAACAGCGAATAAAAACTTAATGGAAGAAATACCTCAAGCAATAGCAGGTAAGTCTAATTTAGGTGTATTAAAAATGGACGCAAATGGACAATCTATTGGTAAAAAAACTGAATTAACGGAATTACGTAGATTACTCGCCGTTGATAGTCTGGACATTATTGAAATAACCTATAAATTAAAAGGTTCATACGGAGATAACATTGCGAAAAAAATTGTTTATGATAAGCGGACGGGTAGGCTTAAAGATATTTATACAGAAAATAATGTAATTGAAGACTATACAAATGTTTCACCAGAGGGCCTAAAGAAATTTTTAGAAAAAGGTGAAAAAAGTTTTTATTCTCTCGAAAATTATACTGATGCTAAATACGATTTCAATAACAGAGAAATGACGATAAAAGCAGTTGGTGAACAACCAGAACAAAGTGAATGGGATGGTTCGGTAAAAGCTGTGGAGGATTTTGTTAAAGCAAATGCGAATGACGCTTCAAGTATAGATTTTATAGAGTGGTCAAAAGTTAGTCCATTTGGTGACTATTGGGTTGTGAGAGCAAAATTTAAAGGAAGTAACGCTTTAGGTGGTGTCATGACTGAAAATAAATGGTTTTATATTCAGAATAATAAAGTAGTGAAAATAAAAGATATAAATTAAAATACACATAACATTGTATATGCGTAATGCGGGCTAAAGTGCTAAATTTAAACGAATTGAATATTAGCAAGCATAGTGGTAAACTGAAAGTGAAGAGCTTCTAATCCCGCACTAAGCTTATACGTTAACGTTAGGCGCAATTCAACATATCAGGAACCGATTAATTCCTTAAGCTAACGGACGGAATTTTGAGGTTTTTTAAAGAACAAATTTTTACCGTTAGTCGAGATGTAACAAAACCATTATCTCTTCGTCTTCCATAAACACACCAATCATTAAACCATTATGTTAGAAAATATATCGGAACGAAAAGAAGCGTGGAAAACAATATTTCTATTTCTTGTATTAGTTGTTATTCTTACTTCGCCTTTCCATTATGCAATAGTAAATTTATATCCTTCACGAATATATGTTGGAGCTATAATGTGGTGTCCTGCGATAGCTGCGTTTATCACCCTAAAAATAAAAGGGCGTAAAATTTCATCTCTAAATTGGAATTGGGGAGATTGGAAATACATTCGATTGTCTTATTTCATTCCAGCTTTAGCTGGTATAATTACCTATATACTCATCTGGATTTTTGGATTTGGAAATTTAGCAAATGCAGAAGTTATTACTGAATGGGCTAAAGAACTGCAATTAATGGGAATAGGTAGTTTAGACACCATACCTATTGTAGTAATAGCGATAATCTTGTTAGGAACTGTTGAAATTATTAGGTCAGCCGCAACCACTTTAGGAGAAGAAATTGGATGGAGAGGTTTTTTTATTTATGAATTAAGAAAAGTGTTTTCTTTTACAGGTGTTTCTGTTTTTAGTGGAATTATTTGGGCAGCTTGGCATTGGCCGTTGTTCGTTTACTATAGTAATAATGCAACATTGGAATTTTTAGCCTTTTTGACTACTTGTATTTTTATGTCGTTTACTATGACATACTATACTTTTAAATCTAAAAGTCTCTGGCCAGCAGTAATTTTCCATGCAGTAAGTAATGTTTATATACAAAAAATAATGCCTCCTTTAACAACAAAAATTGAAGGAACAGAACATTGGCTTGGAGAAAATGGAATTATGTTTACAATTGTTACTTGTGTTTTTGGAATTTACTTTTGGAGAAAAGCAATTAAAGAAAAATTGTAAATAAAAAACACAGCGCCTAACAACGTGTATAATTAATGGCTGGTTCTCGCCTACTTACGAAAATCCTCGCGGATTTTCTATTCAGTTTTTATTTGCTAAATTAGGTGAGTGGAACACGCCACTAATCATACACAAACACGTTAGGCATCTTATAACTTCTATTTTAGACCCAAGATTTGCCAATTAATCATATTTAATAACGTTTATACATTTTTCAGCACTTAATAGAGGTGGGTTAATTAGATTAGTTGGAATAAAAGTAGATAAATTATTCTCAATTTATTTTAAGTTGGTGTTTAAAAAAGAATCAATGTAGTTTACCGTTGGCTCAAACCAAGGATGGTACAATACAAATGAGTGTGGGGCAGCATCAAATTTACGTACTGCTGAAGATATTTTGTTTTCTTTTAGGATTGTCAAATAATTATTCTGACCAGCATGCATCCTATCCACTGAGCTATTGATAAACAAGGTAGGCGGAGTATTCTTATTAACATGACTTAAAGGTGAGGCCAGCGACCATAAGACTGGATTTTCGTTTTTTGAATACCCAAACCAATAGGTTGCGGCAGAAGTACCTTTACTATCATCGCCCTCTCCACTATCTGGATGTACAAAAGAGAGCGTTCCATCAATATCGATAATAGCATTAACATGCGAAGAAACTTCTTTTTCACAACAATTACCTTCAAACAAAAGCAAATTGGAGGTAGTACCAATAAAGGCAGCCAATTCACCACCAGCCGAAAATCCAGCTATCACGATTTTTTTCGAATCCACCCCGTATTTGTGTGCATTGGCCCTAACCCATCGTATAGATGACTTCAAATCATAAACAGCAGCTGGAAAAAGAGCTTCTGTGGATAATCTATATTCGGGAGTAAAGCAAACATATCCCAAACTGGCCAATTTTTGAGCCAAAGGGTAATGCTGACTTCTATCACCACTCCGCCACCCTCCCCCGTGAACAATTATGATTGCAGTGCTTAAACCATTGCTTTGGGAAATATTTTTAAAAATATCTAGCTTTAATTCCCTCTTGCCGATCGAACAATAGGTTATATCCCGTTCTTCATAAACCGTATTAAATGTGAACTCAGGCACTAATTTAATGTAAGGATGCTTCTTCACATCCTTTGAGAACGCCGCAAAACTATTATAAGAGGTGTCACGAACCCCCGTAATTCCTTGCAAATTTTGAGAAACTGCGTTTGATACAGTCATCAAAATTACAGAAAAACTTAAGACTGTAACTAATTTGTAAGTCATCGTTTTATTTTACTGAACTGGGCGTTCCTGCTTCATCCCCTATAATCACATCTTCCAAAACTACATTTTTTGTGTTTTTAAAAGTTAGTCCATTTTTTGAATATTTAATACGAATATTTTTCAAAAAAATATTATCTATTTTTTTAGACGGATAACCTTCAATAACAATTCCATTATCACTTGCAGTATTACATAATAAATTAGAAATAGTTACATTTGATATTTTGGAGGGATACTCTCCAGTTCCTTCACCATGGTAATTTGCCGTCATAAAAATACAATCCTTCACATCCAATAAAAGTAAGTTATTTATGTATATATTTTTAATATAGCCACCTCTGTCAGAATTTGTTTTAAAGTAAATCCCTCTCGTTAGATATCCTATAGCAACATTATCTTCTATAAATACATTACTGACACCGCCACTCATTTCACTTCCTATAACCAAGGCATGCAATCCCTTAAATTTATTATTGCGTATGATTATATTTTCTGTCGGTGTATTAGTCGACCTTCCATCATCATCGCGACCTGCCTTAATGGCTATATTATCATCGGCATTATTGAAATAAACATTTTGAATTAATACATCCCTTGCATATTCTAGGTCAATACCATCATTATTCTTGTTATGAGCATTATAGGAAATACCGTCAATAGTTATATTTTTTGATTTCAATAAATGAACACACCAGAATGGAGAATCTTGAAACTGCACTCCAGCAATTAATATATTTGAACTTTCTAAAAATTGTAGTAATTGAGGTCTTAAATAATGACCATTCCCAAACCTCCTCTTTTTAATGGGTAAACTTGAATGGTTCATTTCCCTGCTTAGTAACTTGTCCTGTTTTTCTTTCGATTTCCAAGTTGCCCAAATAGTGTGACCCTCACCATCTATGATGCCATCTCCAGTAATCGCTATATTTTCTTTTTGATAAGCATATATAAACGGACTGTAATTATAGAGCATAGTCCCTTCCCAACTCGTAAGTACCATTGGCAAATAATCTTGAGGATCATTACCGAATTTAATTCTGGCGCCTTTTTCTAAACGAAGGTTCACATTACTTTCAAAATGAATAGAACCATTGACCAAATATATTCCAGGAGGGACATTTAATGTACCGCCTTTTTTAATGCTTAGGTGTTTCATGGCCTTATCAAAGGCGAATTTGCAATCATTTAAGGAATCTCCCTTTGCTCCAAATGAAATAATATCTATACTATAATCAGGAAAAACCGGCTTGTTAATTTTTTTTTCGATAGCGGAAATAGCAGAATCCTTATCTAAACTAATTTGTGCATTGATCCATTGGAATGTTAGCAGGAGAAGGAATAGGCTCTTTTTCATTTTTAAAGTTTTATATATTCTGCAAGTGATAATCCCATAGTTTGTATCTCTTTAATTACCATTTCAGCAATTAATAGCGCTCCCTTTCTTGACAAATGTGTATCATCTTCTTTTCCATCCGGATAATAGGGATTTTCACCCGGACTAAAATGTAAATGTAAGTCTCTAGAACCCTCAACTCCATGGGCTATTTCCAACTTTTCGGTTAGGTATTGAAGGTCAATAAAAAGAACTTTCATTTCATGAGCAACTAATCTGGTTTCTAAAGTATATTGACCGTGTGTGTCTATTAAGTTACCAAATTCATTGAAATTGCGTCGAACTATAGATGAAAACAACAAAGGTGTTGCACCCTTTTCTCTTGTTTGTTTAATAAAATAAATTAAATTATGACGGTAGGAAATATGTGGATTTGTATATCTTGTTGAATCCTTAAATTTTTGATCATTATGTCCAAACTGTATGAACACGAAATCTCCAGGAGCTAATGTCTTTACAACGGAGTCCCACCTACCTTCACTTATAAAACTTTTAGAACTGCGGCCATTTAAAGCCCTATTATCAATTGTTACTCGCTCATCAAAAAACTCTCCAAGTACTTGTGCCCAACCGTGCTCAGGATTTTCCTTTGGATTTGCTTTATTGGCCATTGTAGAATCACCAATACAATAAACCGTGGTTTTTTGGGAAAATCCAACTATTGTATTGAATAGAAAGTAAGTAACAACGAATATTCTTTTCATAATTAATCGCTTTTCAAGTACCATTTTTTTTTGCCAATTGTAGCGTCAAAAAGTACACTTCCCTTCAGGTAATTTTTAGCTTCCTGTTCATTCAATTGATGTGACCAAGAGACTCTTTTATCAGGTTGGGCCCCAGGTCCTGAACTATTATATTCAGCATAAAATGACTTTGTTTCTGCCTTTTTATTAGACCAATTATCCCAACCTACGGAAATAATATGACTTCCCATATTACAATCTATAAATACTGTTTTAGCAAAGGAACGCCATGGTCTACCTAAATACACGGAGTCCAACCCCGATTTCGACGTTAGCCAACAATTCTTAAAAACAAATCCGAAATTAACACCCTCTGGGGTAGAGGCGGCAGTGATAAAAGAATTTGATTTACTATAGATTTCGCAATTTTCAAAAAAGACTGTTGCTTGTCCAAAAATAAAATCCGTCGTGCCTGATATAAAACAGTTCTTAAAGTACTGCTTAAATCCCTCACCTGTTACATACAAAGTGTCCTGATTTCCGTTAATGGTGCAATTTTCAACTTTAACACGATTGGCATTAATTGAAACGGCTATGGCTTGGCCTTTATCACCCGCAGTGTTTTCAATGGTAAGATTAGCCATGTAAAAATCACTGCCCTGAACCAAAAAAGTAGGAGTATGAAAAGTACTGTTTCTTCCTTTATTCATTTTATCAAAATAATCATCAAAATTTATGATCGTCTTTTTACGATTTTCACCGATAATACTCATGTTATTGTTCCATTCATAGATCTTCACCTTTTCAATATAAATACCGTTTTTAACACGAATGGTTACGCGTTTATCTGGAAATCCTTTTGCTGCATTAATGGCCTCTTGTATGGTAGTAAAATCTCCGGAACCATCTTTGGCTACTATAATGTTATAAATGTCAACCTTTTTAGATTGTTTTTCTTGGGCTTTGATGCGTTCTTGCCATATTTGATAATAGGCTAAAGCATCTTTAGGCTCATCGGTATACCATTTATAACCGTTTCTTCTCTCTTCCCCAATTTCGGATAAACTAAATTTTTTAATTCCGTCACGGTCACAAAAAAAAGGAGTATTATCATTTAGCTCCATAAAACGGGCCCAAAGTGGGCCAGAATTAGAATCCTGAACAATTTTTTTATCTACAACCTTACCATTGACGTTGTAGGTTCTTATTTCACGTATTCCATCAATCTTTGTTTTTTTAAACCAAGCTGCAGCTGCATTAATTGATGCTTTCACCTGTAGCTTTGGGTACTCAATTTCCATTAATAATTTTAAAATTTCAGCAGATTCACTTCCACTTAAAGAAGGTAACTCATAGGCTCGTGCCTTAGCTGGTTGCAGAGTATTTTCATCATATTGTGCACACCATGCTGTTAGATTTCCATTTTGCAAATATTGAGTCCTAATAATACACTCAATACCTTTTTCAAACGCAAATTCTGCTGCGCTCTTCTTTGCATTTGGAATTTTCAAATGATTATATGTATTGGAATCGTAAACATCCTTTAAAAGACGGAGAACATTAACCATTGCATCATCATTAAAAGTTATGTGACTGTAATAACCTTCTTTCAAAGGATAAAACTGTGGCCAACCCCCAGATTCATATTGTGCTTCCAATAAATAATCCAAACCCTTTAAAAAACCGATTCTTAGTCTTGGATCCTTACGTTCTTTATATACTTTTGACAGAAAAATCATCTCTTGAGTTGTGGCACCATTATCAATGGTAGCTCCAACATTATTTTCTTCTTTAAGAATAATTGCACGTTTTTCGTCATCCGTCAAATTCTGGGGTTGCATATTTTTAGGCCAACCACCTATGTCTTTTTGAAACAATAAAACTATGTTGGAAATTTTCATGGCTTCATCAGAGGCAAACCAATCTTTATCTTCAATTTTAACTATATTTTTCCATGAAGTGTCCAGTGTCTGTCCCTTTAAAATATAGCCAAAAAAGAGAAACAACGACAAAAAGAGAAGTTTATGATTTACCATTATTTTGTTTTTTATTTAAAAAAAAAATCAGGAATTCTCTAATAATTTATTTTTTCACTTGCCCTTAGAGCTTTAAAAAAAAGTAGATTATAGTATTCTACTTATGGTTACACATAAATAATTAATACACTTTCTTGACGATTTGAAAAAAAGAGTATTGACAACAAGCTATTTATACCTTAGCTTTTTTATTGTTGTAATTCTAATGCGGCAAATATAAATGGTCCAGTACCTTTTGGATCATTGGATCGAATAATCTCATTTATATAATAATCAAAGGTCCCATCACGGTAAGGGTCTCCACCTAAACCAGCAACACTACAGCATTTAGTCAAATTGACAATGCCATTATCATCAACCGTTATAAATCGTTCAATTATACCATCAAAGCCTTTTTTAGCATGATCCAAATATACTTTTGAAATATATCCTTTATTTGCTCCTTTTGCTAAAGTGTAAGTAAACATAGAAGTTCCTGTAGATTCTAAATAATTACCTTCACGACCAGGCATATTCAAAACCTGCCACCAAGTACCACTTATATCTTGATATTTTACAATGGCTTCTGCATACTGTCTTAAATAACCTATTATTCTTTTATAACCGGGGTGACTTTCTGGTAGATAGTCCAATATATCCACCATGGCCATTCCGTACCAACCCATTCCCCTAGACCAAAAATTTTCAGATAGTCCAGTCTCTTTGTTGGCCCAAAGCTCTTTCTTACTTTCATCCCAACCATGGAAGTATAATCCGGTTTTAGGGTCTCTGTTATACTTTTGAATTAAATCAAACTGCAATACTATTTTGTCAAGTACTTTATCAAGTTCATTCCCTTCAAGATATTCCAGGGCATATTTAGTGTGAAAAGGTTCTGCCATAAAAACTCCGTCCAACCACATTTGATTTGGATATTTTTTTTTGTGCCAGTAACCGCCTTCGGAATTGGTTGGCTGACCCTCCAATTGATAGTGAAGTGTATCCATAGCAATTTTGAAACGTTCCTCTGAGTTTCTCTGTTGCAGCCAAAAAATAACGTCTCCAGATTTGATCATATCCAGATTATAATTTGAAAATTTATAAGTTTCTATGCTACCGTCATCTTTAATCATTCTATTGGCGTAATCATATATATAATCATATGTTTTACGATTATTAGTCTGTTCATATACCTTAGTCATGGCTTGTAACACTAAACCATTGGTATAGCTCCATACGGGAGTAGTCCTAAAATCTAATAAAGTAGGATCTGGAAATCTATGGATTTCAGATAAGGTCATACGTTCAGACCATTTAATATCCTCTGGTACCAACATTTCCATTTTTACTTTAATATCCTTTACCGTTTCCTTTTTCCCAGATTTACAGTTAAAGAACGTAACTGATAGAGCTAAGATCAATAAATACTTTCTAAAATGCGTTGTAAACTTCATATTCATAAATTAAATAATTACCGATTAATTTCATTGGCTGCCAAAATAAAGGGTGCAGTGCCATGAAGATTATCTATTTTTATTGGTTCATTTATGTAATAATCAAATGAGCCATCTCTATACGGATTACCTCCCAAACCAGCACTTCCACAGACTTGAGTAATGTGAACCTCACCATCTACGTCAACCTGTATTAATTCATTAACAATTCCTTCAAAGGCTTTAATTGCAAACTGAAAAAACTCCTCAGGCAAATAGCCTTTTCTTACTCCTTTGGCGAATGCGTAGGTAAACATACAGGAGCCTGAAGCTTCTAGGTAATTCCCTTCCCTTGTGCCCATATTGGTCACTTGATACCATAATCCAGAATCATCTTGAAACTTTACCAAAGACTTCGATAATTCATTCAAATATAAAATCAAGACTTCCCTTTTTGGGTGGTTCTCCGGGAAATCATCTAGCACATCTACCAATGCCATTAAATACCAACCCATTGAACGTGACCAAAAATTTGGAGATTGACCCGTTTCTTTATCTGCCCAATCAATTTGCTTGCTTTCATCCCATGCATGATATAAAAGTCCAGTTTCTTTGTCAATAGTGTGTTCCCATATCAATTCAAATTGAAATGCAATATCATCCAGTTTATTACCTTTCTCAAATGTGGTATTGAATTTGGAATAAAAAGGAGCACCCATGTAAAGGCCATCCAACCACATTTGGTTAGGATATATTTTTTTATGCCAAAAACCACCAGAAAGTGTTCTAGGTTGTTTCTCTAGCTGACTACGTAAACTTTTCATTGCCGTCAAATACCTTTCGTCTTTGATATTATCATAAAGGCTGAACAGTATTTTACCCGAATTGATAAAATCGATATTATAAGCGTCCTTTTTATAACCCCTAATATTACCCGAAGCATCTATTAAAGTATCAGCAAAAGTTTGTATGTAGTCGAAATATACCTGATTGCTAGTACTTTTATACAGTTTATCAAAAGCCGTCAATAAAAGACCTGTTTTATAATCCCATTCTTTCTTAACATCGTCTTCTGCTTGCCATGCTTCAGGATGTCTTTTAATGATAGATAATGCCATTCGCTCTGACCATTGTAAGTTATCAGATAAATTGAAGTTTTTAATATCAGTAAATTCTTGAGTGCTTTTTGATTTGGAATTAGTTTTACAACCCATTATTAATAAAAAACACACCAATATTATTGATAAGTTGGAATTTTTGTTCATCCTTAAATTAATTTAGATTAGCCAAGGTAGCATCTAGATAAGAGATGAATTCCTTCTTAGTTTTAATACCTTCTTTCTCCTGTTCCCAAGCAGCCCCAAAATGGTAATTGATTGGAGTTGTAGATGGTTTAAAAACTATCAAGTGATCGTATTCAGATTCAGCGACTTTTTCAACTTGATCTATTTTATAAAAAATGACCATTCCTAAATTGTCCGGCACTAAAGTTTGTTTGCCATAAGTAGCTAAATATGCCCAACCATTTTCGCCTTTTTTTTGAATTGGTTCAATTCCTTTAAACTTTACAATACCACTACTTAAACCTTTAATTTCCATAGATGGTGTTAATAATGTGCTTGTTAGTCTTGATTCTGGCACAATCGATAAATAGACATTAAGGTCTATTTTTTGATTTAATGCATTCCACCCAAAATAATTTAAGGTTATTCCAGATGCATCTTCCGTATTATGAATTTGAACTTTAGTTGAATCTACCTGTTTGAAGTGGATTACGGTTTTATCACCATCAAATCGTCCATATGAGCCAATACCTAACGAATTACCTACTTTTAAAATATCCTGGCCCCAAGAACTATTTTCATGATAGGAGTCATAATTATCTAGTCCAACACGAGAAAGAACCAAAGAATCAACTTTTTTCCCAAAAATATCTATGGCATTTCTCCAATCAAAATATAAACGATAGCCAACCCTACTACTTTCCCAACCTGGACCCTCATACCTAATATAGTAAGAGTGATCTGTTAGGCTATCTGGAGCCTTAAGATATGTTACATTTTTAAATATTACATTGTTACCTATATATTTTTTACCTTGCCATTTACCACCCTCTTTAATAGAAATTTCTGCATATGTTTTTTTGGAAACTATATTTTCAACTCCTTTAACATCCTTTATTACTTTTTTTTCTTGTTTACAAGATACTATTACTAGTATTAGCATAAACAGAAGCTGACTTAATTTTCTCATATTCAAAATAGCTTTAAGTAACTTTTTTTTAATAATTGGCGAAATATAAAATAAAAAGGGTTTTGATTATATATTTTTATCAAAACCCTTTTTTTAACTAAACTTATATTAAACTGTTGATGCGTGAAACAAAAAATAGTTAATTATATGCTGGATTTTGAGCAAAATCTCTGTTTCCGTTTAAATCTAATGCTGTCTGAGGAATTGGTCTTAATATTTTAAGCTCACCTGCGGCACCTGTAAAATTTGCCTCTTGAATTAAAGGATGATGTAAAGAAGCTCTTTCAACTAATTTCCCAGTTCTTTTTAAATCAAACCAGCGATGGTATTCACCAAATAATTCACGCCCTCGCTCATCTAAAATATAATCTATATCCAGATCATTTAATTCAGCATCAGCAACTCCAGCTCTATTTCTAACTACATTTAATCTTTGTAAGGCTATTGCAGGAGCCCCTGATTGAAGATATGCTTCTGCAGCAATCAAATACGTTTCTCCTAAACGAGAAAGTATAATATCTAAAGCACTAGTTGATTGTCCGAAAGGCGCATCAGGATCATCAAACTTTTTCAACGGTATAGTTTCATAATCACCCGTTACAATAATGCCACCAACGGTAGTTTCGTATGGATGATATTCAAAGTCTTCTAATTTAATGATCGAGTTAACATATGCAGTACTGTCTGCTGGTGTGAACCAATATGGTTCGTAAAAATCTCTAATACCTTCTGCGGTTAAATCACTAGAGACATGTTCCAAAAAGTATGGATTGTAAACTTCTGTCATAAAACTAGCCTCATAACGTTCGTCATCTGGCGTAAATAGACGTAACGCAAAATCAGTAGCTAAGAGGTTGTAGGATCTATTAGGAGCCTGACCGGCAATTTCACTACCACCCATGTAAGGTCCAAAAAATCGTGCTTGTTGATTACCTAATTCTGTTGGGTCTGCACTTATAGATCCTGTAGAATACTTAACCGCAAAAAGAACTTCTTCATTTTCTCTATTGGTATAATCCCACAACTCATCGAAAGAAAGATTTAGATTTTGACCAGCTATTGCTTCATCAGCAAAACTAGCTGCATTGCTAAAATCATTTGCCTCACCAAAGGATTCATAGCCTCTGGTCAAATAAACCTTAGCTAATAAATGCTGAACAGCTCTTTGATTCACTCGTCCACTTGTAGTATCTATTCCTACAGCTAGTAAAGCCTCTTTAAGATCTTTAATTATTGCCGTGTATACCTCTTCTGCGGTATTTCTTTCAATTTCTAGAATGGGGCTATCTATTTGATCCAATATAAGAGGAACACCTCCATAAGTTTGTACCAACAAAAAGTAAGCATTAGCCCGTAAATACTTTACTTCACCAACTCTTGAAGAAATATTGGATGATTGCTCAGTTATATCAGAATAAAACAAGGCAGTATTTGCCATTCTAATAGCTTTATAGGCATTATTATAAATTAAATCCACATCTTCAGATGCAGGACCTAATTCTGTATATTGGCTTAAGCCTAATGGTTCTGGACTTCTACCCTCAGCATATAAATCTGTGCCTGCACAGTAAATATACGGTTGCATACCATATAATTCTCTAAGCATAGAATAATTTGCATTTATCAATCCCTCATAGCCGCTTTCGGTAAAGTAAATACCCTCAGCAGTAGCGAAACCTCTGTTATCCATTTCTATCACATCTTCACAAGATGTTAGAAACGTTACTGTAATTAGTAAGGTTAATATAATTCGTTTCATAATATACTTCTTTTTATAGTTTAATACTTAATCCTAGTTGATATGTAATAGCTGCGGTTCTTCCAATACCCAAATTAGCACTTGCGGTTTCTGGATCATAACCCATATAATCTGTAAATACGAATGGGTCTAAAACATTTGCATATATTCTTAGTCCTTTTAGGTTAATCTTATCCAAATTGGCAGGCGTAAAATTATAAGACAGAGAAATATTCTTTATTTTTAAGAATGAAGCATCAGCATAATACCCCACTTGTTGTCGTCTCCAAAAATCACCTTGATTTCTAGGTTGTGGATATTCATTTGAGAATTGTGCCGGTATTCCAGCACCGTTTTCTGGCACATACCAGGAAATATTGGCTTTTTGACGCCCTCTATCTCTTGTATCTGTGAAATTCTGTCTCCAAGGGCTATAGGTAAATACACCTTGACTCGTAATAGCTGAAGCGGAAAGAACTAAGTTACCGTAACGAATATTTGTAAATAAACTACCTCCCCAATCTGGGTCAACAGAACCTAAGATAACCCGATCACTCTCAGGAGTAATAAAACCATCTCCATTTATGTCTTTCACCTTGGCTTGACCTTCAGTGGAACCCCCAGGAACATTAGTTTCACCAGCTTGAACGATCCCATCAAAAACATAGTTATAATTTGATCTATTTCCATTCTCTCCAGCAACACCTATAGATTCTCCAATAAACAAGCCATTACCAATGTCATCAAGTTCCGTTTGACCGTTGATTGACTCAATTGAGTTTGTGTTTTTAGTATAAGTCAAGGTTAAATCCCAAGAAAATTTATCAGTGCTTATGATTTTGGAATTAAGTAGAAGCTCTATCCCTTTATTTCGAACAGAACTAGCATTGTCTAAGATTCCTGATTCAGCTCCTATTTCTACAGGAAGCAATCGTTCAAATAAAACGCCTTCTGAAAGTCTGTTGTAAAAATCTAAAGATCCATTAATCTTGTTTTCGGCAAGTCCAAAATCTACACCAAAGTTTAATTCTTGAGTTTTTTCCCAAGTTAAGTTAGAATTTGCTAATGCTGTAGCTCTAAATCCATTTACAGGACCATCAAGATCATAATATAATTGTTCGTTTAAAGTATTCAAAGTTGGGTAAGGGGTTCTACTTCTATCAAACGAATTATTCCCAGTAGAGCCATAACTAGTCCTTAATTTAAGATTAGAGAAAATACTATTCTCCATGAAGTTTTCATTTGAAATAGTCCAAGCACCTGCTGCAGCAAAAAATGAATCCCACTTATTACCTTCACTAAATAATGAATATCCATCCCATCTGTTAGACAGAGTTAAAAAATATTTATTTTCATAGTCATAATTAAACCTTAAAGCATAAGAAGACAGTGATTCATCTAAGAATTCAGAACCTAAATTAAAAGTAGCTTGTGGTCCAGAACCCAAATTATTAATGCCACTTTCAAAAGAAAGATTACGTGAAGACATGAATCTAGACTGTATTTGAGATGAGAAAATACTTTGCAAGGCTAAAAGTTTAAAATTATGCTTCTCATTAAACGTTTTATTAAGATTGAACTGATTATCCCATGTATAATTAAAGCTACTCCTAATGTTTAAATCTCCTAAAGGCCCTCCATTACTTCTACCTTCATCGGTTAAATTACCCCAAGATCTACCTCTCTCACGATTATCATATCCTGAAGAGAACGTTGTTCTAAATGATATCCAATCATCGAATTTATAATCCATAAATATATTACCTACAATATTAAACCTTTCAACATTGTCAGAGGAATTGGCAATTTGTAATAATGGATTATATGTACTGGTTTTGTTAATGGCGAAAGTACCTGAAGAAGGAAATGTTAACTTTCCTGGCTGATCAAACAATTCATTTGTTTCAAATCCATTATCATCAATGGCATAAGGACTTAAAAAAGGATTTAAACGAAATGCTTCTTGCATAGCCCTGTTACTCCCACGCTCATTTTCAGTTTTTGTTATAGTAACATTCGCCGCAAAAGAAAATTTATCATTGACATTGTGTGACAAGCCTGTTTTTAATGTATACTTATCTAAATCTTCGTTTAGAACATTACCTGTTTCATGTTGGTAACCCATACCTAAATTATAGGATAATCCGTTATCAGAACGTCCATTTATATTTAAGTAATTATTTTGCTGAATACCACTTCGCAAAACAGCATCATACCAATCAAAAGTTTGATTGTTGTCAAAACGGTTTCTCAAAACAGAATTTGAACCACCTACTACAGAACTCTCTAGTCTCTCTGGAGTAATACCTAAAGCACCACCAGGCACGTTAATTGTTGCTAGATAAGCAGATTGATGATAATATTGCCAAGTAGGACCATCCATTAATTCTGGAAGACGAGCAACTTCTTTTACACCTACGAAAGAATCAAAACTAACATTAAAACCACCTTTAGCTGAGGAACCACTTTTGGTTGTAATTAATACAACACCATTAGAACCTCTAGACCCATAAATAGCAGAAGAGGATGCATCTTTAAGAATATCTATTTGCTGTATGTCTTGGGGGTTTAGAAAGTCTATATCATCAACAGGGGCACCGTCTACAACAAAAAGTGGATTACCTCCAGCAAATGAACTCTGTCCCCTTATTTGAATATTAAACCCGTCTCCTAATCGTCCTGAATTATTACTAATTTGGACTCCTGCTACATTACCTTGTAAGGATTCCAGAGGATTAGTGAAATTTCTTTCGTTTAATGCCTCACTGCCCACACTGGCAATTGCACCAGTTAGATCTGATTTTTTTACTGATCCATAACCCACAATAACAACCTCATCTAGACTTTGAGCATCTTCTTCTAAAGAAATAATGAATTGATTTTCACCGTTGACTGGCACTTCTTTTGACGCAAAACCAATATAACTAGCTATTAAAATGGCATTATCCGTTGAAAGGGTTAGGTTAAACTTACCGTCAAAATCGGTCTGAGTACCATTTATAGTGCCTTTTTCTAAAATATTAACACCTGGCAAAGGAGTGCCAGACTCAGTAACTATCCCGCTAATTTTTATTCCTTGTTGAGCAAACATAATGCTAGAATACAAAAAAAACAACAGCAAAATGCTCGTAAGTAGCCGTGATTTGGCGTGAACTTTTTCAAATATTTGTTTCATAATTTTAGTTTAATTGATTAATTGTTTTTGTTAATTTGATATTGAATTCATTAATTTTCCATTTATATAAGTGTTTATGAAGTTAAGGTTCTTTACATTTTCCAAAACGTAAGCAGAATCTACTTTTTTGATGGTTACATCCTTGAAGGTTATATCCTTTATTGGGATTTCTTTGTGTCCTTTAGCTAAAATTCCATAACGTCCACCATTAACAACTTGAATATTTTCTAGATATATATTTTTTACCTGTGGTATGTAAGCCCCTTCTTGATTGGCATATGTGCCATAAAATAAATTAATTTTAAGAACGGCTTCTTTAACCTGACCTATATCTAAGTTTCGAACATAAACGTTTTCTACTTTACCCCCCCTTTTTGTGTTGGTTTTGATACGAATAGCTCTATCTAAATTTGGACTATCCATTTTGCAGTTTTCAACAAATACGTTTTGTACACCTGCCGAAATTTCGCTACCAATAACTACACCGCCATGACCATCTAACATTACGCAGTTTTTAATAATTATATTTTCACTTTTAATACCAACTCTTCTACCATCTTCATTTCTACCAGACTTTATTGCAATGCAATCATCACCCGTATTAAACGTAGAATTTTTTATAATTACATTCTTAGAATACTCCGGATCACATCCATCATTATTAGGTCCATGACTTTCAATAGTTACTCCATCAACTGTAACGTTACTAGACTTTAAAGGATGTATAACCCAAAAAGGAGCATTGATAATTTTAACACCTTGTATCAAAACATTTTCACATTCAAAAGGCTCAATAAAAGATGGACGTAAATACTGGCCTTTTCCAAAAACACGCTCATTAACAGGAACACCCTTTTCGGATAAAGAATCCTTTAAAATTGCTAAAGAGGTCATTTGAGTAGGCTCACCTTTTGCCCAACCATAAGTGTCTTTACCAGACCAAGGCCACCAAAAGTTTACACTAGCCTGACCATTTAATATTCCTTTTCCCGTAATTGCAATATTTTTCTTTCTGAACGCATAAATTAATGGTGAGAAATTCATCAATTCCGTTCCTTCATATGAGGTATGCACTGTAGGATAGTCATCTAAATTAGTGCTGAACAAAATTTCTGCACCCTCCTCCAAATGAAGATTAACATTGTTCATCAAATGAATAGGACCTGATAAAAATACACCTGATGGAACCAAAACAATTCCACCACCATTCTCGCTACATTTTTGAATTGCCTTTTTAAATGCATTAGAATTTAACGTAACAGAATCCGAAACTGCACCAAAATCCATGATGTTGTATATCGTATCCTTAAATGTTGGAGGAACAATAGTTTTTTCAATCGCTATCATTTCATCCCACGGATTAGACTCCATGTTATTATTAACTCCACAGGAAGTAATAATTGTAAAAACAATAAATAAAAAAACTTTATTCATTTTTATTTCTTTGAAACATTAAAAATGTAATCGATTACACAATGTTAGTGAAAAAATATTTGTTTTTCAAAAAAAAAAGTGAAAATTTGCATATTTTTGACAAAAAATAAAGATTTATTTCGGATTTAACATGAAATCGATTGCATAAATATAATTATGAAAGAAAATGTAACTATCTATGATATTGCCAAACTTCTAAAAATCACAGCTGCAACAGTATCTAGAGCATTAAATAATAATCCTAATATTAGTCAAAAAACTAAAAAATTAGTTTTGGAGACTGCTAAAGAACTTAACTATCAAAAAAATAATTTTGCTCTTGCTTTAAAAAGTGGTCAATCAAAAAATATAGGACTTATTGTGCCTTATATCAACAGAAATTTCTTTTCAACAATAATTAGGGGTGTTGAAGAAGAACTATACCCTCAAGGCTACCAGACTATTATCTGCCAAACAAATGAAGATGAGAAAAAAGAAAAATTAATATTTGAATCTCTGATAAATAACAATGTAGATGGAATATTAATTTCTGTTTCAAGAGACACGGAAAATTTAGAACACTTTACAAAAGCTAAAGAGAGAAACATTCCTGTTGTGTTTTTTGATCGTAAAAAAGAGTTAATTGGCACTAGCTCAGTAACTATTAATGATTTTCAAGGAGGCTACAATGCAACTCAACACCTTATAGATGAGGGATATAAAAGTATTGTTCATGTCTCTGGAGACTTAAAGCTAGAGATTTACAAACAACGTAACAAAGGCTATTTAACGGCATTAAAAGAAAATAACTTAGAAAAGTTTTCTAAAAATATTTCAGAAACCACAAGTAACATTGAAGCAGGCAAAGCAGTAGCAAAAAAAATACTCAAAAGAAAAATTAGACCCGACGCCATATTTTGTTCTGGTGATTATATAGCCCTTGGCATAATTCAAGAGTTAAAAAAACAAGGAATAAAAATACCAGATGAAATTGGAATTATTGGTTTTGGTAATGAACCATTCACTGAACTTCTTGAATTATCAATAAGCTCAATAGATCAATCACCCTATGAAATGGGAAAAGTAACTGCCAAAGTACTTTTAGAACAAATATCTAATCCGAATGCAAGAATTGAAAAAAAAGTAGTTCTAGATTCCAAATTAATAGCAAGAATGTCTACTATAAATAGAAACAATCCCATTTAAAAGATTTTTTTTACAAAGACACACCTCGTTTCCAAGGTATAAAATCATTTTGATTCAATAAAGAAGCTTTAGTAACTATTGAACCACTTGCAACTTTAATTATGTAATCTAACAAATCGTTTTTAGATTCTTCAAGCGTTTTTTCTCCTGTAATGATTGTTCCAGAATTAAAGTCTATAATATCAGGCATGGATTCTGCTATATTAGAATTTGAGGAAACTTTAATTACTGGGGTAATAGGATTTCCTGTTGGAGTACCTAGACCAGTAGTAAAAAGAATTATGTTTGCGCCTGATCCAGCCATGGCAGTGGTTGATTCTACATCATTCCCAGGGGTACATAAAAGTGTAAGCCCATCTTTTTTACAATACTCTGCGTAATCTAAAACATCTTTAACAGGCGATGTTCCTCCCTTTCTAGCAGCTCCAGCAGATTTCATGGCATCTGTAATTAACCCATCTTTAATATTTCCGGGTGATGGGTTCATATCAAACCCTGAACCAGCATTGATAGCAGATTGCTCAAAATCCCACATTAGATTAAGAAACTTATCTACAATTATCTCTGATTCACATCTATCTACTAAGTCCTGCTCAACACCACAAAGTTCTGGGAATTCTGAAAGTATAACCTTAGCACCAAGGCTTACAAGAACGTCTGACACCTCTCCCAATAAAGGGTTAGCAGAAATACCTGAAAAGCCATCCGAACCTCCACATTCAAGTCCAATGTTTAAATAAGATAGTGGCGCAGGCATTCTTTTTATTTCGTTGGCTTTTTTTATTTCAGCTATTGATGATTTAATTATTTCACTTAACATTTCATCGACTGTTCCAATTTGTTGCTGTTCAAAAAACAGTAACGGTTTTTCTAATTCTGGATTAATCTCATTTAGCGCAGACTTAAATAAATCTATCTGGAGATTTTGACATCCCAAACTAAGAACTGTTGCACCAGCAACGTTTGGATTATTAACATAACCTGCTAAAAGTTTAGCCAAGGAATGTGAATCCTGTCTTATTCCCCCACATCCCCCTTGATGTGTAATAAATTTAACTTCAATATTATCAAAATATGGATTCGATTCTTCTTTTATTTCCAAAGGCTTACCGTTTAAAGCAGCCCTTAGAAGTGCCTGATGCTTACTTTGCTTTTTTAATAAGAGTTCATTTTCAAAAACATCTTTTAAAATTTCAATATTTCTATTTTCACAAAATACCAATGGAAAAAACAACCAGACATTTTGTGTTCCAACTTGACCATCATTCCTGTAATATCCATCAAAAGTTAAGTGCTTGTATGCAGATACATCGGGAGCATTCCAACCTTTTTTTGGCTTAGTTTTATCTACATCTGATTTAAAATGTTTTGTATTAGATATAGAAATTAAAGATCCCTTTTTCATGTTTTCTTGTACTTCTCCAACTATAAATCCGTACATGACAATTTTATCTCCTTTTTGTAAATCATTCAAAGTGAATTTATGCTTTTGCTTTACAAAGTCAATTAGAGCCATTTCAGCATGATTTAACTCAATTGTTTCTTTCGGTTTTAAATCTACTAAAGCTACCGCTACGTTATCGTCTTTATGTACTTTGATGTATTTATGCATTGAATCATTTATCTAATTGAATTTTATATGTCTCCATTATTCCTATTGAGTCAAAGGAATCAATAAAATTAGTGATCATATTTACTAAATTTTCTATTTGTGATAAATCTTCCCCCCACAACTCAGCATTAGATAAAATTACTTTTACTGAACTAAACGTATTATCTAGTTTCCACTGTTCGTCAAAAAAAGAAATAACTTCTGAATTGTCTTTAATAGGAAGAATATCTCCTTTCCAATCTCCTTTGTAAAAGCGTAGTAAAGCAGCTAAAGAAAAACACAAATTATAAGGTAATTTATTATACTTGTTACTATAAGATAATAAACTAGGTAACACTCTAACTTTAAATTTAGAAATTGAATTTAAAGCTATAGTGGAAAGTTGATGAATGATAAATGGATTTTTAAAACGGTCGATTACTTGTTTAGTGAATAAAATCAACTCCTCTCTATCCATTTTTAGGGTACTTATTATCTCATCAAAAACAAGGTTATTTACAAAGTCAGCGATAAATTCATCGCTTAAAGATTCCGTAACTGTTCTATTTCCGTGTAAATAAGAAACTGGAACTAATGATGTGTGAATTCCATTTAAAATTCTAACTTTTCTAGTTCGATAAGGTTGAATAGATTCAACAAACTTCACATCACATTCTGTTTTATCGAATTGAAGTCTATTCTTGAGTAATTTATTATCTTCAATTACCCACAAGAAGAATGCTTCAGCAACAACAATCAAATTATCTTTATAATCAATTTTGGAATTATAAAAATCAATTTCATTACTTGGATAACCTGGTACGATTCTATCTACTAAGGTATTATGAAAACTGTTATAAAGTTTTATCCAAGAAATAAATTTTGGTCCTAAATCCCAATCATTACTGTAATTTAAAACATACTCTTTTAACTTATCTGCATTGAAATTAATTAGCTCGCATGGAATTATTTTTAATCCTTTCTTTGAATCTCCTTTAAAATAATTAAAACGCTCCCATAGCAAGCGTGTTAACTTGGCTGGAAAAGATTTCGGTGGAGCGGCAGCTAATTGTTCCCCTTTTATATACTCAATTCCAGCTTCAGTAGTATTAGAAATAACAAATTCTAATTGATCTTCCTGTGCGAGTTTTAAAAAAGATTGAAAGTCTTTATAAGGGTTAATACCCTTTACTATATTGGTGATTAAATGTCTCTGATCTATGGTTTTTTCATTTTCAATACCTCTTAAAAAAAGTGTATATAATCCATCTTGTTCATTCAAAACATCAACCATACCCTGTTCAATAGGTTGAACAACTGCAATACCACCATTAAAATCAGTTTTCTCATTCAATTGGTGAAATGCAAAATCAACAAAAGCTCTTAAAAAATTACCTTCTCCAAACTGAACAATTCTAATTGGAAGTTTATTCATATTAACATCTCTTTTTAATGTTTTCATTTTTTAATAACCAAATAATTTAGGAAGCCATAAGGTAAGTTCTGGTATATAAGTCACTAAAAACAATGCTACCACCATGGCTAGAAAGAGTGGCAACAAGGGTTTTATAACTTTTTGGATGGTGGTTTTAGCTACCCCCACTCCAACAAATAGTACTGAACCAACAGGGGGTGTACATAAACCTATACATAAGTTAAGTACCATTATAATTCCAAAATGAGTAGGATCCATCCCTAATTTGGTAACCACAGGGAGAAAAATAGGTGTGAAAATTAATACTGCTGGAGTCATATCCATGAAGATTCCTACAAACAGCAAAATCAAATTTATAATAAGTAAAATTACAATTCTATTATCACTAATTCCAAGCAATTCATCAGATATACTTTGAGGAATATTCTCATATGACATCACCCAAGACATACTCATAGAAGCTGCAATTAAAAGCATAACGATAGCCGAAGTGGAAGAAGAATCTAATAATATTTTAGGTAAACTTTTTATACTTATCTCTTTGTACAAAAAACCCAAAATAAGTGTATATAAAACGGCTATAGCTGAAGCCTCGGTGGCTGTGAATACACCAGAAACAATTCCTCCAATTACAACCACCAAAAGCAATAAGCTTGGTAAAGCTTGCCAAAATGTCTTTAAGATTTCTTTTAAACTAGAACGCTTACCTAAGGGATAATTTTTCTTTTTAGCCCATATTACAGCAACTATCATTAAAAACAATCCAGTTAACATGCCTGGTAAATAACCAGCTAAAAATAAGGCCGCAATCGAGACACCTCCACTGGCTAATGAATAAACGATTAAAACATTAGAGGGAGGAATTATAAGCCCTGTAGTCGCTGAAGTAATATTAACAGCAACACCAAATTCTTTGGAATATCCCTCTTTTTCCATCTCAGGACCTAAAATTGACCCCATAGCTGAAGCTGATGCCATCGCAGAACCAGCAATTGCCCCCATTAGCATTGCTGCCATAACATTAATTAGTGCGAGTCCTCCAGGAAAAGCACCTACTAATGTTTTGGCAAAGGCAATTAACCTGTGAGCTATACCTCCCCGATTCATAAGCTCCCCCGAAAGCACAAAGAAAGGTATAGCTAATAAAGCAAAGCTATCAAGTCCCGTTGCCATTCGTTGAGAAACTGTTGTTAAAGCTGGAAGCATAGGAATGCTAACCATCATAGTTAGAGTAGAAGAAATAGCGATACTCCAAGCTACTGGGGTTCCTATTGACAGGAGGTAAATAAAGCTCAGAATGAGAACAAGAATAGGTATATATTCCATCATTATAACGAATTATTATAGTTAAGAAGCTTTAGTGATTTAAAAAATACAATAAGTATTCCGCTTAGTGGAATCACTCCATAAACAAATGCCATTGGAATCTGTAAAGATGGAGATAGTTGTCCCAAAACAATAGATATATATATTAAACGTGAACCTCCAATTATAAAAGCTGCAAAAACAAATAATATAATTACAATATCTACTATAATATTCATCCTTTTTCTTCTTAAAGAAGAAGATCTCATAGGAATTACATCAATTGCTACATGAAGATTTTTACCAGAAGCATAGGCCGCTCCAAGTACTCCAAGCCATATCATTAAAAACCTAGCTAACTCATCAGTGAATGAACTGGGGTCTGCAAGTATAAACCTTGTGAAAACTTGCCATAATACATTAATAACCATAAATCCCATTATGACAACCAAAGAATTTCCTAAAAAGGATTCAATTTTATTTTTAAAAGTTTCCACTTAATCTTGATTTTTAATTTTCTGGATTAATAATTTAATTTCTTTATTTGCTTCTGCTTCTAAGTATAAACTGTTGACTTTTTTAATAAAATTACTTTTGTCTGGCCTTAAAATAGTCACTCCAGCTTTTTCGATTTCTAATAGAGCTAATTCTTCCGCATCAGCCCAAAGTTTACGCTGGTACTTTATAGACTCATCTATCGATTTTTGAAGCCAAATACGCTCTTGATTAGATAATTTTTCCCAAGTGTGGGTACTAATCAATAAAACATCTGGTAATGCTGTATGCTCATCTAATGAATAGAATTTACAAACTTCATAATGCCTGGAAAGATAAAAGCTAGGTGGATTGTTTTCTGCACCATCTACAACGCCTTGTTGTAAAGAAGTATAGAGTTCTCCCCAGGATATTGGGGTCGGAGATCCACCAAAATTTTTTATCATATTAATGGCTGTCACACTTTCCATAACCCTTATTTTTAATCCCTTTAAATCAGAAGGATGTTCTACAGGTTTATCTTTTGTGTAGAAAGATCGACTCCCTGCGTCATAGTATCCCAACCCTTTTAACCAGTAGTTTTTACCATTTTCTAATAACTCTTTTCCTACCTCTCCATCAAGAACATTAAATTGATGCTGACGATCTCTAAACAAATAAGGTAATCCGAAAATTCGCATTTTTGGAGCAAAATTCTCCATAACTCCAGTAGAAACTTTAGCCATATCTAGGCTTCCAATTTGTAAAAGTTCTAAGCATTCACGCTCTGAACCAAGCTGTTGATTGGCATAAATTTCTATAGACATTTTACCTGAGGATTCTTTTTCTAACAAATCAGTCATGTAAACCATTGCTTTATGGACCGAATGATTGGTGTCTAAGCCATGTGCTAATTTTATTATTGTTTGCTGTTTTTCAGATGAACATGATAAACTAACCAGTAGCAGTAAAGTTCCAATAAGTTGAAAAGTCTTTTTCATCTATAGTCTAACAGATTTAATTAAAGCTAATGTCTTGCTAATTGTATTTTCTAGTCCTTTATAATCCTCAACAGCAATAATTTCGTTAGAAATAAGTTTTGATCCCATACCAACACAAGTGACTCCTGCATTAAACCATGCCTCAATACTTTCTTTAGTTGGAGACACACCCCCTGTAGGCATAATACTCGTCCATGGTTGTGGGCCTTTAATTGCTTTTACATAGCTTGGTCCATAAATGCCACCAGGAAAAAGTTTTACTATTTCACAACCCAATTCCTCTGCTTTTGCTATCTCAGTTAAACTTCCACAGCCTGGTGACCAAAGTACTTTTCTTCTATTACAAGCGATTGCAATATCCTCTCTAAGTACAGGTGTAACAACAAAATTAGCACCTAACTGCATGTATAAAGAAGCCGACCCTGCATCGGTTACTGAACCCACTCCAAGAATCATCCCTGGAAGTTTAGATAACGCGTATTTATTCAATTCACCAAAAACTTCATGAGCAAAATCTCCTCTAGAAGTGAATTCCATAAGACGAGCACCTCCATTATAACATGCTAGTAAAACCTTTTTTGCAACTTCAATGTCTGAATGAAAAAACAAAGGAACTAATCCTGTTTCTTTCATAATCTGTGCGACCTCTATTCTTGAATATCTTGCCATATTTTTTTGATTGAAGTAAATTTATCTAGCCACTCTACCAGAAGCATCTCCACTCATTAGTTTTTCAACCTCTGAAACGGATACTAAATTAGCATCTCCTTTTATGGTGTGCTTTAAACAAGAGGCTGCTACCGCAAAGTTTAAAGCATTTTGATCATCATTAGGATATTGCTTTAATCCATATATAAGTCCTCCCATAAATGAATCTCCACCACCAACGCGATCGACAATATCAGTAATTTGATATTGAGGTGAAGTGTATAATTTTTTTCCATTGAACAAAACACCAGCCCAAGTATTATGAGATGCACTTAAAGAACCTCTAAGAGTTGTAATAACCTTTTTTGCTCTAGGGAATTTACTCATCATTTGTTCACAAACAGACAAAAAAGCTTCAGCCTTAATATTATGCCCCTCAGTTTGAACACTAATTCCCTCAGGCTTTATCCCAAAGTGCATTTCAGCATCTTCTTCATTGCCCAATACAATGTCACAATATGAGGTGAGCTCAGTCATAATCTCCTCTCTTTTAGAATTATCACAATAGTTCCAAAGCTTTGCTCTGTAATTTAAATCTGTGGAAATTGTAAGTCCCTTATTACTGGCAATTTGAACTGCTTCAAGACATGCATTTGCGGAAGACTGTGATATTGCGGGTGTAATCCCAGTCCAATGAAACCAATCAGCTCCTTCAAATGCTTTCTCCCAATCAACCATACCTGGCTTAATTTCACTCATAGCAGAATGAGCCCTATCATAAACTACTTTAGAACCTCTAGATACAGCTCCTGTCTCTAAAAAATAAATTCCTAAACGATCTCCACCTTTAATAATATGATCTGTGTTAACACCTCTCTTCCGCATTTCCATAAGAGCACAATCACCAATATCATTTTTAGGCAATCTAGTTACAAAATTCACAGGAACACCATAATTAGCAAGTGATACTGCTACATTTGACTCTCCTCCTCCATATACTACATCAAAGCTAGATGCCTGAGAGAATCTTAAAAATCCTTGTGGTGCTAAACGCAACATAATTTCTCCAAAAGTTACTACGTTCTTCATATCTTATTATAACCTTAAATTATTTATCAAAAATTAAAATATTCTTTAGCATTTTTGTAAGCAATATCAGAGGCAATTCCACCAATCCACTTTTTGTCGTTAGGCAAATATCCATTTTGAATATCATTACCCAAAATATTACATAAAAGCCGCCTAAAATACTCATGCCTGGGAAAAGATAAAAAGCTTCTGGAATCTGTAAGCATTCCTACAAAAGTGCTTAACATCCCCATGTTTGACAGGGTATTAATTTGTTTTGACATTCCATCCTTTTGATCTAAAAACCACCAACCTGATCCCCATTGAATTTTTCCCTTAACCGAGCCATCATTGAAATTCCCAATCATTGTAGCAAATACTTCGTTATCAGCTGGATTTAAATTATAAATAATAGTTTTAGACAATGAATCATTCATATCTAAAGCATTTAAGTACTTAGATAAATTTCCTGCTTGAGAAAAATCTCCAATTGAATCCCATCCAGTATCTGGGCCTAATTGAGATAGCTTTCTACTATTATTATTTCTAAGAGCACCAAGATGAAACTGTTGAACCCATCCTAATTTTGCATATTGTTGAGATAAGAATAATAAAATCTCGGTCTGAAATTTAGCAATATCGTCAATACTTAAATGTTTTTTCAATCTTCTTTTTTCAAAAACCTGATTCAGTTCAATTTCTGAAGCCCTAGAGTAGTGTAGAAAATCTAATCCGTGGTCAGATAAACGACACCCGTTTTTATGAAAAAAGCTTAAACGGTTCATTAATGCCTCACAAAGGCTATTAAAGTCTTTAATTTCGATACCACTAACTTCAGATAATTGTTTTAAATAATCTAGATAAATTTCGGATTCAATAATTACTGCTTTATCAGGCCTAAAGGCAGTAGTAAGCTTTAGTGAGCCATCGTCTGTATAGGCCTTGTGATGCTGTAAGGTATCCAGAGGATCTTCGGTAGTACATACAAGTTTAACATTCATTTGTTTCAATAAGCCTTTTGCTCCATATTCAGGGAGACTAAGCATTGATTGAGTTTGGGTATATATATCTTTCGCATTATCTGCGTTTAGAAAATCATTAATCCCAAAATATCGAGATAATTCTAAATGGGTCCAATGAAACAACGGATTTCTGATAGTTTTAGGAACACAAGAGGCCCATTTCTCAAATTTCTCAAAATCAGTCGCATTACCTGTTATAAACCTTTCGTCTATACCTAAGGTTCTCATAGCTCTCCATTTATAATGATCACCACCTATCCAAGCTTGAGTAATATTTTCAAACTGATGATTAGTTACGATATGAGCAGGAGGCAAATGATTATGATAATCAATAATTGGCTGGTTCTTTACAAAATCATGATATAACTCTTTCGCATGAGTTGTCTCCAATAAAAAATCATCATTAATAAAAGGCTTTGATGTCATAATCTAATCTTCGTTATTAGGTTTGCCAATAGTTGCCAAAATTCCACCATCTATATATAAAATTTGTCCGTTTATAAAGTCACTAGCCTTCGAGGACAAGAAAACAGCAGCCCCTTCTAAATCTGTAGGGTCTCCCCAACGTTTAGCTGGTGTTCTGCCAATAATAAAATCATTAAATGGGTGCCCATCTTTCCTAATAGGTTCTGTTTGACTAGTTGCAAAATATCCAGGACCAATTCCGTTAACTTGAATATTATACTTTGCCCACTCGGTAGCTAAATTTTTTGTAAGCATTTTAAGGCCTCCTTTTGCAGAAGCATAAGCTGAAACAGTATTTCTTCCGAGTTCGCTCATCATAGAACAGATATTAATGATCTTACCGCCACCCCTTTCAATCATTTGCTTAGCTACTAGCTGAGAAACAATAAAAGCTCCAACTAGATTAACGTCTACTACTCTCCTGAATTTCTCAACAGACATATCTATAGCTGGTTCTCTAATAATGATACCAGCATTATTAACAAGGACATCAATTGGACCATCAAGTAATATAGAAGCTATTTGCTTTGAAACTTCAGCTTCATCTGTGATATCAAAAACACTTCCAGAAGCTTTAAAACCTGCCTTTTGATATTGAGCAAGTGCCATATTTAAATTACTCTCTGAAGTACTTGTAATGATAAGTTCAGCTCCTGCTTTTCCTAAACCAATAGCCATTGCCATACCTAATCCGTGGGTAGCGCCAGTGATCATAGCTCTTTTGCCTTCTAAATTGAATAGTTCCATTACCTTAATCCATTGAAATTTAATATGTCCATATCACTATAATCTTGATTCTCTCCAGCCATACCCCAAATGAATGCATAGTTAGAAGTTCCCGAACCAGAATGAATAGACCAAGGAGGAGATATCACTGCATGATGATTTTCTAAAAATAAATGCCTCGTTTGAGATGGCTCTCCCATAAAGTGAGATATAGTTTGTCCTTCATTGAGATCAAAATAAAAATATGCCTCCATTCTTCTTAGATGAGTATGAGCAGGCATCGTATTCCAAACATTACTTTCAATAATTTCTGTCATCCCCATTTGAAGCTGGCAGGTATCCAAAATATCATTAACAATAAGCTTATTTAAAACTCGCTTATTTGCATATTTATCTTCTCCAAGATTAATCACTATGGCATCTTCTTTTCCGATTTTTTTGACTGGATATTCCTTATGAGCAATAGTTGAGTTAAAATAATATGCTGCACCTTCTGACTTCAAAAAAATCACCTCTCTAATTCCTCGTCCAACATATAATGCTTCCTTATAATCCAACTCAATAATCTCTCCATCAATACTAACCATTCCCTTTGATCCAATATTGACAATTCCCAACTCCCTATTATATAAAAAATATGGAGCTTTAAGTTCATCAAAAGCTTCCAAATAAATATCATCAGACCCTGGAACAGCACTACCAAGAATAAATCTGTCGTATGTTGTATACGTTATGTTTAATTCATTTTTCTGCATTAGGTTGTTCACCAAAAATCTATCTCTCAATTGTTGAGTATCTAATTTTTTGGCATCTTGTGGGTGAGTGGAGTATAAAATATTTATGTTCATAACATTAATGTAATTGATTGTGCGTGTTTATATTTATTTAATTATTTAAAAAACTTAATTATCACCTTAGGCTCCATTTCAAAAGTCTACTATTAAATCCAAAAACTACAGAATAATAAATATTTAAAAAAAATGATTTCTAATCCATACATCTAAATCCCCTGTCCATCTTTCATTCTCAGTATTAACTCCTAAGCCAAAACCATGACCTCCACTTTGGTAAATGTGCATGGCAACAGGAACACTTTTTTCAATTAATGATTCATAATACCTTAATGAATTATGAACCGAGACTGAAGAATCATCCGAAGCGTGTACTATGAATGCAGGAGAAAGATCATAATTGATATTTAATTCATTAGAAAAATTGTCTTCAATTAGACTTGTACTTTTATCACCTAATAAAAGAAACTTTGACTGCTTGTGAGTAATTTTGTCTTTCATACTAATTACTGGGTAAATTAACACAGAAAAGTCAGGACGAGCACTTACTTTGTACTTAGAGGCATACAAACTATCATTGTATTTTGTATGCAGACTAGCAACTAAATGACCCCCAGCTGAAAATCCCAAAACACCTAACCTATCTGGCATAATATTATATTCCTTCGCATTTATTCTTAAAAAACGCATAGCCTCTTGAGCATCTATTAAAGGTCCTATCATTTTATTCTTCATTATTCTATCACTGGGCATGCGATAGGTAACCACAAAAGCTGTATAACCCATCTCATTTAGCTTTTTTGCTACATTATATCCTTCTTTTTTAATTGCCACATATTTATATCCTCCTCCGGGGAAAATTAAAATTCCAATGCCGTTAGATTTTAAGGTAGGCCTAAAAACTTCAATTCTAGGGTTCGATATTTGACCAATTGATTTTACTGTACCATCTGGGTGAAAATTAATTTCCTCTTTGTATGAATTATCTACAATAGAATTTGGAGGAGATCCATCCCAAAGGTAGATTGTTGATTTCTGGCTAAAAATTAAATTTGTGAAACAAATTGTTAAACAAATAAGAATCAAATTTTTATTAAAAATTGTTTTCAAATTTTATGTTATTATTTTTTCTGTAATCGATTACAATGTATGAAAAATAATTTAATTACATATTGCTTGATCTTAAAATTAAGTAAACTCCATGTGTAGGCTTACAAAAAAGTAAGAGAAGGTTCGACAGAATTTAAAGTGGAATTAATAAACGGTTAAACTGACGTAGATTATTCTGAATTTAATGGTGAAGGGATAAAAATATGGAAAGAGCAGACCAAGTCTTTATAAAGAATTATCCGACGGAGCAAAACCCAGTTTGGAACAATAATTAAAGAGCTCAAAGCAGTTGGTGGCCAAATCAACGTAAAACCAATGTCAGTATAATAAAAAAACGACACCACAATAATAGTTATAAGTAATTGCTTGTTATCACCTAACCTCCGACAAGCTCAACAACAGCGGGTTTTCTATTTGGTCTTTTAGTTACTAAATTAAGTGCTTGGAAAATGCAACAAACCATATAAACAGGTTGAACGTAAGCTCAAAAATACAACTTCGACAATTAATTAGGGGGTAATCTTAAAATCCTCCTAAGTTTTCTGGTCGCTTTTTATTTGTTAGATTTGTGAGGTAACTATGTATCTACTCTTATCCCCATCTTTGTAGGTATTTTGCAAGAACCTTTTTCAAATACAACACAAAGGATGAATTTTAAATTAGCAATAATAATACCCTGCTACAATGAATTTGAAAGATTAAACACAGAAACTTACACGCATTTCATAACAGAGCATGAAGATGTTTTATTGTGTTTTGTTAATGATGGCTCTAATGATTCAACAATACAAGTATTAAACGAGTTTAAAGAGCGTTTTCCAAACCAAGTTTTTGTAATAGATTGTGCCAAAAACCAGGGGAAATCTGATGCTGTACGAATTGGTTTTACAACTTGTTTATCTACTTTTAAGTTAGAAAAATTAGCCTACTTAGATGCTGATTTATCTACCTCTTTAGAAGAATGTGTTTCTATTAGTCAACAAATATCAACTAAAGTGTGCTTTGCTTTCGGCTCTCGAATTTTAACATTAGACTCAGATATCAGACGAAAACCATATCGATTCTTGATTGGAAGAATTATTGCAACCTTAATTTCTAAACAGTTAAAATTAAATGTTTATGATACACAATGTGGTTGTAAAGTATTTGATGAAAGTTTAGCGAAAGATATTTTTAAAAAGGAATTTATTTCACGTTGGTTATTTGATGTAGAAATATTTCATCGATTAATAAATATTCATGGTAGAAATCAGTTAAAAGATATTGCACGAGAAATACCCTTAAAATCTTGGATAGATGCCGACGATTCTAAAGTCCCTTTTAGCTATTTTTTTAAGTTATGGTATGATTTATATGTAATTGGTAAAACATATAAAACTCCTTTAAAAACTAAAAACATTGAAAATGAAAAACTACTTAAATAAATCAATTTTTTTTAAGTATGCAGTCTTTGCATTGTTGATAATCCGTGCTTTTTTCAATGCTGTTATTCCATTAATGGATAAAACTGAAGCTCGCTACTCTGAAATAGCCCGGATAATGTCTGAAACGAATAATTGGATCACTCCTCAAATTGATTATGGTGTACCCTTCTGGGCAAAACCACCCTTATCTACTTGGCTCTCTGCTTTAAGTTTTTCGGCATTTGGAGTTACTGAATTTACCGCTCGTCTTCCCTCTTTGTTATTATCTATTGCATTATTGTTTTTAACAGGAAAGTATGCAACACGCAAAAATTTACCATTTTATCTGCCTGCATTTATTTTATTAACACTACCCGAATTTTTTTTACACGCAGGAGTTGTTTCTACCGATACCGCTCTAACCTTTTGTGTATCATTGGTTATGCTAAGCTTTTGGGAAGCTATGCAAGCTAACGGAAAATGGTATTGGAAATACCTCATTTTTATTGGATTAGGTTTTGGTTTACTCGCAAAAGGGCCAATCATTGGTATTCTTACCGTTCCACCTCTGATTTTATGGCTCATTATAAATAAAAAATGGACGCTGTTTTTTAATCGAATTCCGCTCGTATCTGGAACACTTATTGTCCTTTTAATTGCCGCTCCCTGGTATTATTTAGCAGAAAAAGAAACAGAGGGTTTTATAGACTATTTTATAGTAGGAGAACACTTTAAACGTTTTTTTGATTCAAGTTGGAAAGGGGATAAATATGGTTTCCCTAAGTCACAAGTTTTAGGCATGATTTGGGTATTCTTATTTTTATTTACCCTACCCTGGCTCCAGGCATTATTAGTAAAATTATGGCCTAACAAAAAAAATATCTTACAAGATAAATGGGTAGTGTTTTTACTATTATGGTTGCTGTGGACACCATTATTCTTCACCGTTTCTAAAAGTTTAATTCATCCATATATTATGCCTGTAATGATTCCTATTGCTTTATTGGTGGTTTCTTTATGGCAGAACATAAAACAAAAAAAAGGATTAATTATTGGTAGCATTGTACTCCCCTTGTTAACCGTAGTGGTTTTTATTTATAGTAGTTATCACAATTATATCCAAAAGTATGCAAATACAGATAAATACCTAATAGAATCGCTAAACGAGCAATATAAATTATATCATTTAAAAAACAAGAGCTATTCAAGTCAGTTCTATAGTAAAGGGAAAATAGAAATATTGCCGCAAAAAAAATTATTGTATTTAAAACCTACATCAGCTGTAATCATCACACATAAAGATTATCAAAAACTTAATGACACGATTAAAAATCAATTAACCCTTTTTCAAAAAAATCGCAAAAAAGGAGTTTACCATACAAAACAATAGCCCTCTGACTCTCTTTTGCAACTACAACAAAAGAACTGTAAAAGGTATGCCTTAGAGATGCGCTAGCTTTAGTTCAATGCATAAAAAACCCCAAGTAAACTACTTGGGGTTTTGCTTATTGTAAAACGTTCTATTGGTAATTGAAAACAGAATTAATCAATGATTGATTAATTATCCAATCTTGGACGCCTGACGTTTACGTTCGTTTTCATCTAAAAAGACTTTACGCAAACGTAAGCTCTTTGGGGTTACCTCAACATATTCGTCTCCCTGAATGTACTCTAGTGCTTCTTCTAAAGAAAACTTGATTGGAGGCGCCAAACGCACTTTATCGTCTGTACCAGAAGAACGAACATTCGATAGTTTTTTGGTTTTGGTTACATTGACTACCATATCGTCTGCACGGGAGTTTTCACCTATTACTTGACCCGTATATATTTCTTCGTTGGGGGAAACAAAGAATTTTCCACGCTCTTGTAGCTTGTCCAACGAATAAGGGATTGCATTTCCTTTTTCCATGGAAATAAGGGATCCATTGTTACGCCCAGGAATCTCGCCACGGTAAGGCTGAAATTCTTTGAAACGGTGGTTCATAATTGCTTCTCCTGCAGTAGCTGTGAGCAATTGATTTCGCAAACCAATGATACCACGTGAGGGCATCAAGAATTCACAAACCATACGTTCACCTTTTGGAGTCATGCTGAGCATTTCACCTTTACGAAGGGTAACCATTTCGATGGCTTTTCCAGAGACATTCTCGGGTAAGTCAATGGTCAATTCTTCAATAGGTTCGTGCTTTACACCGTCAATCTCTTTGATGATAACTTGTGGTTGGCCAATCTGTAGTTCATAGCCTTCTCTTCGCATGGTTTCAATTAAAACCGACAAGTGCAATACACCACGTCCAAAGACGATAAATTTATCGGCAGAATTGGTGTCCTCCAAGCGCATGGCCAAGTTGCGTTCCAATTCTTTTTCTAGACGGTCTTTGATGTGTCTTGAGGTCACAAACTTTCCATCCTTTCCAAAGAAAGGTGAGTCGTTTATGGTAAACATCATGCTCATGGTTGGTTCATCTATTGCGATGGTTGGCAATGCTTCTGGCTCTAGTGCATCAGCAACAGTGTCGCCAATTTCAAAATTTTCTAAACCAATGATGGCACAGATATCTCCAGCCTTAACTTCTTCAACTTGCTTTCTTCCCAAGCCGTCAAATAGGTTCAATTCTTTGATCCGTGATTTGGTGACGGTTCCTTCTCTATTGACCAAACTAACGGGCATATTTGCTTTTAGGGTTCCACGCTGTAAACGACCAATAGCGATTCGACCTGTGTAGGCAGAAAAGTCAAGGGAGGTAATAAGCATTTGAGGCGTCCCCTCTTCTACTTTTGGACTAGGTACGTGTTTTAATACCATGTCTAAAAGCGGTTCAACATTTTCTGTTTGCTCTTTCCAGTCTTCGCTCATCCAATTGTTCTTGGCAGAACCATATACAGTGGGGAAATCGAGTTGCCATTCTTCGGCACCCAATTCGAACATTAAATCAAAAACAGATTCATGTACTTCTTCTGGCGTACAGTTTTCTTTATCCACCTTGTTGATCACCACAATAGGCTTCAACTTTAAGTCAATGGCTTTTTGCAATACAAAACGTGTTTGTGGCATAGGCCCTTCAAAGGCATCAACCAATAACAAAACACCATCGGCCATATTCAATACACGTTCTACTTCCCCACCAAAGTCGGCGTGACCAGGGGTGTCAATGATATTAATCTTGGTATCTTTATAGATCACCGAAATATTTTTGGAAAGAATTGTGATTCCGCGCTCGCGCTCCAAATCATTGTTATCAAGGATTAAATCGCCTTTGTTTTCGTTGGTGCGGAATAATTCGCAATGGTGCATAATCTTGTCCACCAAGGTTGTTTTTCCGTGGTCAACGTGGGCGATAATAGCAATGTTTTTAATAGCGTTCATGCAGTGTTTTTTACAGGCGCAAAGATAACGGTATATCTTTGACTTAGAACATATTTAGGTGTTTATTATTTGTACCCCTAATAACATTGAGAAAACAGCGCATTTGCAGAACTCGGTTTTGGAAAATATACGCCGCTATTTAAAATCAAACTGTTAATATTTCTCAGCTTATCCCCTTTTAAAGATGAATTTACCTAATTTCGCATTCTACAAGAAACACACGTTCTTTCTTTTTATGGGGTCGACTGGTTTTGACAGCGAGATCAATCGAACAGTAAGCATGTCGAGCAATGAATATCAGCTCGTTAAACTTGTATTCAACCTTTAATAGGCGAAAATAACTACGCTCTAGCTGCATAATTAACTGAATCATAGTAAGTTAATGCCAAGTCTCAACTAGGTTGAGAAGCCGGATGTCTCTTGAAAGCCCTTGTTGACGGCGTTCAAAATAGAGGCACCAGAAAGGTCAACATCGAAGTTTGAAGGTGCCGGTCAAGCTTTTCAATAAAGGTAATAAGGTGTAAGTAGGCCGTTTTTAGTCAGCTTATATTCGAAAATTAACTAAAAACTAAACATGTAGAAGGCTCTTCTATTGCTTGTTTGGACGAGGGTTCGATTCCCTCCGACTCCACTACTAAGCTCGTTAAGATCTTTGTGTTAAATCATTTAACACCGTCGATTCTTTTCGCTTTACTCATTTTTTACCTCTCGTTGAAACAAAGAAAAGCCCCAAATTATGGGGCTTTTCCTTGTTTTATAGACCAACTTATTTACTCGAGGTGCTGAATTTTAGGATTTTGAAAATTTCGTCAGTTTTAATTACATTATATTTCGTAAGGTCCCATGGGTTAGCATTTTTTCCCCAATCAGGTGATTCTCTTCTTACCCTCATTCTTTCCGTAAAATTACTCATGTATTCTAACCTATTTTTATCAATAATTATGGATAGATAATTTGAGTCTTTCCCTCCAAAAACATTTTTAAATACAGCTACATGATATTTTACTCCTCTTTTTTGGTCAATTGCATATGCCTTTTTTTGGTGATCAATATATGCGCCCTCTGCATTCATAGCCACATTAATGTACTGGAATCTTCTGTATTGCATTTGGTCTCTTTCTTCTTTGGGAAGCGCCATGAAGTCGTCCATTTGACTTAGCTCTGGTACATATTCCCAAACTGAATTTTGTCTAGGGTCAGTAATTGAGTTAAACTTTTGCACTAATTCTGGATCAGTGGGGTTTGCACCGAGATATTCCATCACCTTATTATTCATTGACTCCTGTTTTTCAATGTTTTCTGCCATATCCTTTAGGCTGTCATACCACCAAGTAAAATAAACAGATGTGCTTGCCCAACCTTTGTGATGCATTGTTATTCCATTGTCATCGCCTGATACTGCTTTTACAGCGCCAAACCAGTTTTGCGCTACTTCAGCCATGTTGTTCTTGTCAGGTGTGTCTGCTTCAAAAAGCACCATTATTTGACCAAACGATAAACTAGAAACTAATAGAAAGCTTAAAAAAAATAAATTCTTCATTTTAAAAATAGTTTTAAAGTTAATATCCCTCAAGATACAAAAAATGATAGGTACACATAGGAAGTATAGTTTATATAAGAATTGTGAAAAGGTAAATCGGATGTTGAAAAAAAGGGATACTAGTCCCAAAAGAGCTTAATGTTTAGCTTAAATATCCTCAATAACCCCACTCAGGTTTGAGATGCCGTCCCCTTGGCGCATCACTTTCCTGCAACACTGCTTCTGAATGTAAGAAATGGGCTGCAGCGGCAGACTCCTTTACTTTTATGGAAGTACGGGCAAGCATTTCTGACTCAAAGGCAGTTAAAACAGTTGATCTAATTCCGTTTTTTTGCCATTCAGACTTGGGACTACATCCTTTGGTAATTTCTCTTGCAAGGGCCAGTGCATCGAGGATTGCTTGGTTGGCCCCTTGGCCTTTGAATGGACTCATAGGGTGAGCCGCATCGCCAATTAGGGTTGCCTGTTTTGCGTTTTCCAAAAGGTCAGATTGTAGTAATGCACGATCATAGACCGGATAACCCGAAATGAGATCTACACTTGTCGCTGCAAGAATTTGAGGAATGGGGTCATGCCACTGGACGCGTTTACAGGCCTCTTTTTTCAGGGCTTTAGCCCCCTTTCGGCTTAAAGACTTGGCGGCTTCTTCTTCCAAAGGAAAACTCAATTGCCACATGATCTTATTTTTGGCATAAGGCATCATGTAAATACGTTCATTTCCGTTCGCTGTTTGGAATACCGTCGCACCGTCGAGCAATGGGTGCGCTAACCCCTCTAGAGATTTTAAAGGACAAATGCCTAAAATAACAATACAACCAAGATAATTTAATGGAGAAATCTTTTCTCCTATGACTAGGTTACGTACTCTGCTGCGAATGCCATCGGCTCCTACAACTAAATCGGCTTTGGCAGTCTTTTGGATTCCATTCACCTCAAACTTAAGTTCGATTGGGCTATCATTACGCGCATTAAAATCGATTAGCTGGTGTCCCCAATGTATTTTGTCGCTCCCACCCAATTGTTTTATAAGTGTTGAACGCAGCGATTGACGTGCGATGTGAATGTTGCTTTTCTTTAACTTATTTGCTTCATCTGCAGCCAACCATTTCCGCATTCCCCATTCCCCAAGAATCTTACCCTCAGTTGTGTGTACCACGTGTTTGGTTGAAACGATGCCCTCTACCAGAGAGGAAATGCCCAATCCCTTCATGGCAGCGCTGGCTTGCTGAAGTGTCAGCCCGTAGCCCTGAGAACGAGCATCAAAACTTTGGTCTCGCTCATAAAGCGTAAATGGAATCTTTCGGTGTAAACAAGCAACTCCCAGGGCAATGCCGCCAATACCGCCTCCAATAATGGCGATATGTGGGTACTGTGCTTTATCTGGATGCGGGCTTTCTGAAACAGCCACAAGACCAGATCCTTTGCAAGTAGAACAAACATCAAGGGGGGCAATTGGTCGAACTGGAGCAGCTCCATTTCCTGCCGAGGCGTCGAATTGCGCGAGCTCTCGTTGATACCGCAAACGAATACTCTTGCGGAGTCTCCGCTTCTTCTTCCCAAGACCTTTACATTCTATGCAACTCGCCCAACAAAGTTCTTTTTCTTCCAAAGTTTTTATTTAAACATTAATCAGCTATTTAAAGTTGTTTCAAATATATGGGATCAAGTTTATGTCTTCAAATATACACAACAGAAACATCAAAAAAAGTGATGGTATTCGCATTAAATTTTAATGCAATTCCAAGCCATTAATAAAGCATCAATTGAAACTTTTTATTGATATTGGTTGATAAAATTTCTTGATTGGCTGATTGATGATTTTATTGTATATTCATATATCTATTATTTTAATAAAACACAGTTATGCAGACTCGTATTCTATCTTTATTTTGTTTTTTTATATCCATCAGTGGAATTGCTCAAGTAAACACAGGTTATCAAACCCCTAAAAAATCATTACTCGAACTAATTGATGTCGATGTTGCCCCAAGCGTTTTGAGGAATAGCGAGGATAAAATAATGGTGTTTTTATATCGATCTGCATATAAAAAAATTGAAGATCTTTCACAAGATGAATTGCGCCTTGGAGGCTTAAGAGTAGATCCGCTTCGGCATATTGGGAGTAGAATCACCTATTACAACAAAGTCGAAGTGACGAAGCTAAATGAAAGCAAAACAGCACAAAATGTCATTGGATTACCTGAAAACATGAAGTTGTCCAACTTTCAATTCTCACCTGATGAGAAAAAAATAGCGATGACCAACACGACGCAAGAGGGAGTTGAGCTTTGGGTTTTAGATATTAAAACACTTTTTGCCAAAAAAATATTTGAAGCAACGGTTAATGCCACAATGGGTAATGCAATTAAGTGGATTAACAATAAAGAGTTAATTATAAAAGCACTGCCAAGCGAATTAAAAGCTTTGATCAACACAAATACAACCCTACCTATGGGGCCTACTGTCACTGAAAACAGGGGTTCTAAAGCGCAAAACAGAACCTATCAAGACTTGTTGAAAAACCCAAATGATGTTTTTAATTTTAAACAATTATCACAATCTGTATTATTGAAAGTCAATATTAATGGTGAGTATTCAACATGGCTACCAACAAGAATGTATAAGAATATTCAATTGTCTCCTAATGGGGCTTATGTACTGATCGATTTTATAAAAACACCTTTTTCTTATATCGTGCCTTACAGCAGATTCCCTACCGAAACGCATGTATATGATGTAAATGCAAATCTAATTAAAGTAATCAATGACACTCCATTACTTGAAGAACTACCCAAGGGATTTATGTCCACTACAACAGCTAAAAGAAATTTTAGATGGAGAAGTGACAAACCTTCTACACTAAGCTATTTTATCGCTCTTGACAAGGGAGACCCTGCGTTTTTAGCTGATTATCGTGATGCTTTATACCAATGGGAAGCGCCATTTACTTCACCTCCCTCCTACTTGACAAAAGTAAAGAACAGAATTAGAAATGTTTATTGGGGAAATGATGAAACTGCAATAATTACAGACCGTTGGTGGAATACTCGAAATACAAAAAGCTATATTTTTAATCCCTCTAAACCTGGTGTCAAGGCAAGAATCATCAATGATAGAAACTATCAAGATGTGTATAGTGATCCAGGAAATTTTGTTCAACAGAAAAATAAATTCAATCAGTCTGTTTTATTGATTGAAAATAATTCTGTTTTTACAATCGGAAATGGATTTTCACAAAACGGTCAATTCCCTTTCTTGGACAAAACCAATCTTTCTTCTGGAGCTTCCAAAAGAGTATATCAATCACCCTATCTTGACAAATATGAAAACATATTAGATTATGATATAAGAAAAAATGAAGTCCTTGTAAGAATTGAATCACCTAATGAATATCCAAATTATTATAAGAAATCACTTTTATCAAACAAATTAGATCAATTAACCTTTTTTAAAAACCCATTTAAATCGCTTCAAAATATTAAAAAAGAAATCATTAATTACAAACGTGAAGATGGTTTAGATTTAAATGGCGTTTTATATGTACCCGACCAAAATGTAACCCCTCAAGCAAAAAAACCAATGATTCTTTGGGCTTACCCAAGAGAATATAAAGATAAATCAAGCGCTTCTCAAAAAACAAATAATCCTAACCGTTTCACTTATCCCTCTTGGGGTTCACCAATTTATTGGGCTACACAAGGTTATGTCGTATTGGATAGGGCTGCATTTCCAATTGTAGGAGAGGGGGACAAAAATCCAAATGACAGCTTTAGACCTCAATTGGTTGCCAATGCACTAGCAGCGATAAATGCTGTTGATGCATTAGGTTATATTGATCGAGACAGGGTAGCCGTTGGAGGACACAGTTATGGAGCGTTCATGGTAGCAAACTTATTAAGTCATTCTAATTTATTTGCAGCTGGAATAGCTAGAAGTGGTGCGTACAATAGGACACTCACCCCATTTGGTTTTCAAAGTGAAGAAAGAAGTTATTGGGAAGCGCCAAATGTATACAATACCATGTCGCCGTTCATGCATGCAGACAAAATGAAAACCCCCTTGTTATTAATACATGGCGAGGCCGACAATAACTCTGGAACATATCCAATGCAGAGTGTACGCTATTTCAATGCACTCAAAGGACTTGGAGCAACGACAAGGCTGGTCATGTTTCCAAAAGAAAGTCATGGATACAGGGCAAAGGAAACAATACTTCATTTGATCTGGGAGCAAGATCGATGGTTAGAAAAACATGTGAAAAATAAGTCCAAAGAATTAATGACAAAATCAATAAAACCAAAAGGTTAATGGCTCGCTGCATATTATGACTCTTTATAAAACTTCACTATTACTGAACACTTATTTTAAATTTGTGTATTTATTAAATTTAAACTATTGGTGAATTTTTTTATTAAACCGATAAACCAATACTTGTCTTTTCTCCCCTCTTGATTGTAAGTTAGCGACTAAGTCGATGTAAAAAGTAATAAAATAAAAAAAAATTAGAGTTTTTATGAATCCAGACTAATTTTCAATTATCAAAAAAAACACTTTTACATTTATTGCAATTTTCCTAGTTTTTTTCGGGGAAACTTATATCGTATAGCTTTCTATTACAGTGATTTGATTATCTTTAGAAAAGATTAAAAAATCATGAGAAAACACCAACTGTACCTATGCTTGGCTTTTAGTTTAATTAGCCTAACAAGCAATGCTCAGGACCAAAACATTATTGATCAAATTGTACAAGAGGCCAATGAACATTCCCAACTAGAACAATTGGGGCAGGAATTAATGGATGGTATTGGACCAAGATTGGTAGGAACCCCTCAAATGAAACAAGCGCATGATTGGGCCGTAAACACCTATGCAAAATGGGGCATTCCTGCACGCAATGAATCGTATGGCACTTGGCGAGGTTGGGAAAGAGGCATCACCCACATAGACATGCTGTACCCAAGAATACAAAGTTTAAAGGGCACGCAATTGGCCTGGAATCCTTCTACCTCCAAAAAAGGGGTTACTGCAGAAGTTGTTGTATTGCCCATGGTTAAAGACTCCATCGCTTTTGCGAAATGGCTCCCCGCTGTGAAAGGAAAATTAGTCATGGTCTCAAAATTAGAAGCAACAGGGAGGCCCGACTATAACTGGGAGGAATTTGCCACCGAAGAATCGTTTGAAAAAATGAAAAAGGAGCGAACAGCTGCCAATAAAGCATGGCGGGAAAATATGCGCAATACAGGCTATACCTCAAGAACCATTCACCAGGCACTTGAAAAAGCAGGTGCTGCCGGAATCATTAGTTCTTACTGGTCAAAAGGCTTTGGCGTGAGTAAAATATTTAGCGCAAGAACCAAAAAAATTCCTACCGTAGATTTGGAATTGGAAGACTATTCTATGGTATACCGCTTAGCAGCACGAGGTGAAAAACCTAAACTCACCATTGTAGCCCAATCCAAAGAATTGGGCGAAGTGCCTACTTTCAACACCATTGCTGAAATTAAAGGAACCGAAAAACCAGAGGAGTATGTTATTCTATCAGCTCACTTTGACTCATGGGATGGCGGGACAGGTGCTACTGACAATGGAACAGGCTCTTTGGTAATGATGGAAGCCATGCGTATTCTCAAAAAAGTATATCCCAACCCAAAAAGAACTATTTTGGTGGGACATTGGGGAAGTGAAGAACAAGGACTCAATGGCTCAAGGGCTTTTGTTGAAGATCACCCAGACATTGTAAAAAATGTACAGGCCGTTTTTAACCAAGA
>ENA-OUOG01000674-OUOG01000674.1-marine-metagenome-genome-assembly--contig:-NODE-674-length-43498-cov-8.650722_pt1 | contig 43498 bp, 46 predicted proteins | sample MGYA00248635_ERZ508505 | MGnify/ENA primary metagenome ERZ508505 (study PRJEB26176, sample SAMN06267871) | marine metagenome | isolation source: Saanich Inlet, British Columbia, Canada | place: Pacific...
ATTTGCTTTTGTAATTTAGAAAAAAAATAAGTTATGACACCATTAAAAGTAGGGGATAAGGTACCCGCATTTTCCGTTAGCGATGACCGAGGAAATATTCAATCATTAAACGATTATTCGGGCAAGAAATTAGTCGTTTTTTTCTACCCAAAAGCAAGCACACCAGGCTGTACGGCAGAAGCTTGTGATTTGCGCGACCACTTCAAAGAATTGCAAGACGCAGGCTATTCTCTCCTTGGCGTTAGTGCTGATAGCGAGAAGAGACAGCGAAATTTCTCTGAAAAATACGACTTCCCTTTTCCGCTACTGGCTGATGAAGAGAAAGAAGTGATCAACGCCTTTGGTGTTTGGGGCTTAAAGAAATTCATGGGAAGAGAATACGACGGTATTCACCGTATGACCTTTATTGTCAATGAAGAAGGAATAGTGGAGCGTGTTATCGACAAAGTAAAAACGAAAGAACATGCGGCGCAAATACTGAACTAGTTCATTCCGTGTTTGACTAAATAAACCGCAAAATATAGCCCAATAGTGCTCCACCAAGGACAATGTAAAGGCTATTGATTTGTTTAAAGTAAAAAACCACCAATAGGCTAATGGCGCATATTAGGAGTGTGCGCCAGTCGGCTAGGGTGTTTTTAAACAATTCTATGCACACTGCAAAAATAAGTGCCACGGCTCCCACATTAACTGCATTGAGTAGCGCATTCAATAGGGCAGATTTCCGCATCTTGGGAATGTATGGATTCAAGAGTAATACAAACAGGAATGAAGGTAAAAATATGCCTATGGTGGCTGCTAATGCACCTGCTAGCCCGTTCATTTGCCACCCAATAAATGTTGCTGTAGATAGGACTGGGCCGGGTGTAATTTGCCCCACAGCCACTGCATCAATTAATTGTTGTTGGGTGAGCCAGTCATTGGCCACCAGTTCTGTGTCTAGAAAGGCGAAGAGCACATAACCACTTCCATAGAGTATACTTCCAATTTTCAGAAAAGTGAAGAATATTTTGAGAGAGCCAATTTTCAATGGGTTGGTAAGCTGTACTAAAAGTAGCGGGATAAAACTACGGAGTCTTCCGCTGTTGTTTTTTGACAAATAAATGACACAACCAAATAGACCACAGCCAAAAAGGGCAATAATTTCATTCAGGCCGAGTAAGCACGCTGCCAATGTGAAGCTTCCAAGAATAGCGAGTTCAGTATTTTTAACGGCTTTCTTTCCAAGTTTGAATCCTGCCATTGCGATGATTGCAATAACCGCTGCTTGAATGCCGTAAATGAAGGGTTCGACAGTGGGTAATTGCCCATAGGTTTCATAAAGCCATCCAAAAAGGGCAGTGATTATAACGGCTGGAAAAATAAAGCAGAAACCGGCTACAATAAGGCCTTTCCAGCCCGCACGTTCATAGCCACAGTGCATGGTCATTTCAGTTGAATTGGGACCTGGAATAAGATTGGTTGCTCCCATTAAATCAAGAAAATGTTGTGGTGTCATCCATTTTCTTTTGGTGACAACCTCATTTTCCATCATGGCTATATGGGCAGCAGGACCACCAAAAGCAATACAGCCTAGCTTAAAAAATACTGAGGCAACTTCTTTTAAAGGGTTTGTAGCGCGCATAAGCGGAAATATGTTTTTTGAGCCCGCTATTTCTTCGAGTACCCAAACATTTCATTTTCCTTAATCAATCCAGCAATTCCCTCGGGTAAGTGCTCTTCCCAATTGGGATCTTTGTCTTTGATTTGTTTTAGTATTTTCCGAGAAAATATATCCAAATAGCGCTCATCATAATCAAAAACATCAATCACTTTTCCATTGTATTTAAAGAACTTATAGAAGTCTTTCATCCGCGGATGCAACTTAAGGTTTGTGCTGTTTATGATCTGATTTTTCTCGTCTTTCATGGGGTAGAGATAGATCTTTAGGTTGTTGTAAAACATCTTCCCGAAAGCTTCTAAGATACCACCGCCTAAATCTTCGTAATAGTATTCGTCGAAAATATCTACAAAGTTGTTTACTCCCATGCTCAATCCCAGTTGTTTTTTGGTGTATTGCGCCAAATAATCAACAAGCTTGTAGTATTCCTTAAAGTTTGAAATCATTACGATATGGCCAAGCGAGCAGAGTAATTTTGCTCGATCCATAAAATCTTTTTCATCTATTTCCCCTTCGGCACGCAGGTTAGAAAGGGTGATTTCAAAAATGACAACGGTTTTGTTTTCCTCAACTTCGGGTTCTTGAATAAAGGCATCGAGTGCCTTTTCGAACATATCAATGTTGACCATGGTCACTGGACGAAAACTACCGCGTAAGGTGAGGATGTTTTTTTTGTATAATTCTCGAGCAGGTAAAATATTATTGCCCTCTGGATTAAACATTACTGCATCAGTCATCCCATTTTTCACCAACTGCAAACTCATTAAACGATTGTCTACATTTTTGAACAACGGGCCTTTGAAATTGATGGTGTCAATTTCTATGGCGTCTTTATCAATGTGGTCGTAAAGGTATTTGAGTAATTTTTTTGGCTCCTTATTTTTATAAAATGCACCATAAATCAAGTTGACTCCAATCATGCCCAGCACTTCTTGCTGCAAACGCGCTTCAGTTTGGTGGAAGCGGACATGTAGGGTGATTTCGCTAAACTCTTCGTCAGGCGAAGTTTGAAAACGAATTCCCATCCAACCATGGCCTTTGAACTTTTTCGCAAAATCGATGGTAGTCACTGTATTTGCATAGGTAAAGAACATCTTATTCGGGCTTTCTTCCCGTGGAATTCGATCAACGAGCAACTGCATCTCGTGTTCCAACATTTTATTCAAACGTGGTTCTGTTACGTAGCGATTGTCGTCTTCTTCTCCGTAAATGTTGTCACTAAAATTCTTGTCATAGGCACTAATGGTTTTCGCTATAGTACCAGATGCACCGCCAGCTCTAAAAAAATGCCTTGCTACTTCTTGTCCAGCGCCAATTTCTGCAAAGGTTCCATAAATGTATTTGTTGAGATTGATACGAAGTGCTTTCGCTTCGATTGAGGGTCGATTCTCTAATTCGGTTTCTCCAGGGAGTCTTGTAGACATAGACAAATAGTTTGTTTTTCAAATCTACAAAGATTGTGGAATTAAAAGACAAAGTTTACCTTTGAATAACATGCTAAAAATAACTTTTTTGGGAACAGGAACTTCGCAAGGAATTCCAATCATCGGGAGCAAGCATCCCGTATGTCTTAGCGACAACCAAAAAGATAAGCGCTTGCGGGTGTCTATTGCTCTAGAATGGGAGGATGGTTTTTTTGTAATTGACTGTGGGCCAGACTTTCGTCAGCAAATGCTGCGCTTAAATCCATCTAGATTGGATGGGATTCTTTTTACCCATGAGCATGCTGATCACACCGCAGGGATGGACGATATTCGCCCTTTTTTCTTTCGTCAAGGGAAGATTGATTTATTTATGACGTTCGACGTACATGCTTCATTAAAGCAACGCTTTGGGTATATCATGAACGATGAGAACAAATATCCGGGTGCTCCCTCTGTCAATGTTCAGCAAATAAGTAAGACCAACCCATTTGTCCTGAATAACAAAACTGTAATCCCCATAGAAGTAATGCATCATAAGCTTCCAGTAACAGGCTATCGTTTTGATGATTTTGCATATTTAACAGATGTCAAGACAATTGCCGCAGAGGAGAAGGAAAAACTGACTGGATTGGATGTACTTGTGTTAAGTGCACTGCGAATTGATCCACATCCTTCGCATTTAAATTTAGAAGAAGCACTTATCTTGATTGACGAATTGAAACCAAAGCGGACCTATTTAACCCACATAAGCCATTTACTTGGATTTCATGACGAAGTTCAAGCCTCTTTGCCCGAGAACGTGTTCCTAGCCTATGATACCCTTCAAATAACAACAAACGAATGAAATTAAAAATTTTTATTTACCTCTTTGTTTTCACTGCACTTATTCTGGTTTTTCAATTGGTTAATAGCAGCAAGGTGGTCAATTATCAAGTAGAGATGATTCAAGAAAAAATTGCACGTATAGATACCTTAAGACAGCAGCTCGACAAAAGTGAGCAGGCCTATGCTGATGATGTGTATTTCTCGTTGGATCGAAATGAAGAAGCGATGGCCTATTTTGAAGACCTGTCTATTGAAGACTTAATCACACGGATCAAGGATAAAGTATACGATAGTAATGCAATCAAAGGAGATAACCCCTTGGTTCCTTTTACAGGAACAGGAGGAAAGTTTTTGATCAACAAAGTAAAAATATTGAACCATAAATGGTTGATTGCAGACTTTTCAGATGGTACCTACTGGGGAGAACTATGGATTCAATACGCAGTAAATGGAGAAGACATCCGTTTGGAGGTTAAAGATTATCTCTTGTATCCAATCAATTAAGGGTTCGCTTTTAGCCAAGCGACTAAATCGGCGAAATTATCGGGAACGATTCCGTGCCCAGCCTCGTATTCTTTGTAATCGATATTAGGCAGGTGCTTTTTCACGGTGTCAATTCCTTTGCGGGCCCACTCAACCGGTATGGTTGGGTCTTGTATTCCGTGGCTGCTAAAACAACGTAATTCATGCAATCCTTGCGAGGCAAAGTCGAAAAGATCTTCATTGACATAACCACTCAGTGCAACAACCTTATCTATCTTATCAGGATGACTCAATCCTAATGCCCAACCTAAAATAGCTCCCTGACTAAAACCGAGGAGCGAAACCTTTTTATCTCCTAAAGAAAACTGATTTAGATGGTGTTCTATATTGTGCAGTATAATTTTCTGTGCAGCAATGGCTTCCTCGTCATCACTCCATTTGTTTTGATCCTGATCAAAATGGATGGAATACCATGCATACCCACCAAAACCGAGGCTAAGGGGGGCGCGTAGGGAGATGATTAAATATTCTTCTGGTAGATAATTGGCAAAGGAGAACAAGTCCTCTTCATGACTCCCATAGCCATGCAAGAGAAACATAACTGGTGTTGATGCAACTTCAGTCAGTGGTTTACGCACTTTATAATCAAGAATCATTGCGGTAGAATCACTCATAATATCATCTGTTTATCGCCATGTATACTTCCGTACACTTTACCCTGGATAGTCTGTCCGATGAAGACACAGTTCTTTGCGCTAGAGTAAATATCCTCTTTTGTGAAGTTGGAAGATCCGTCTGGGTTAAAAAGACTTAAACAGGCTTTCTCACCCAATTGGATTTTGGATTCCTGTACACCAAACCGTTTTTTTCCTTTGGTTAAGAGGTGGAGTGTTTTTTCAAGCGGGAAAAGGGTCATTAAAACGCCAAACATGGCTTCTAAGCCTATGGTTCCCGGAGCAGCATGTTCAAATTCAACATGCTTTAATTCCTTGTTTAGTGGCTGATGGTGGGAAGTAACCATGTCAATTGTACCATCCAATAAACCTTCTTTTAGTGCAGCCTGATCTTCATTTGTTCTAAGGGGGGGCAATAATTTAGCATTGGTGTCGAAGCCAATTAATTGTTCTTCGGTATAACATAAGTTAGCTAATGCTACACTACAACTGATGTCTAGGCCATTTTTCTTGGCTTCGCGAATTATGGCAACACTTTCTGAAGAAGAAATACATGGGATGTGTAATTTCCCTCCAGTATAGGATAAAACATGTAGATCGCGATTGATCTGAAGCGTTTCGTTAATTGTTGGTATTCCGGATAACCCTAGTTGTGTACTCATTTTTCCTTCGTGTGCAACACCCTGCGATCCAATTCGGTTGTCGTTTGGCGTAGATAGAAGTAGGGCATCAAATGCTTGAGAATAGAGCAGGGCCGTTTTTAATAATTCTGGATTTTCGATTGGGTTAAGGAAATCTCCAAATGCACTGGCACCATGGTTTTGTAAGTCAAAAAATTCAGTCAAGTACTTTCCTTCTTGCCCTTTAGTGAAAGATGCTATTGGGTGGAGTGCTGTAGGGGAATTGGTGGTGTGTTTTTTGAGTTGAACCACGGCAGACTGAGCGTCGACTCTTGGATTGGTTTCAGGTTCCAAGGCAATATCCGTAAATCCACTCAAGGCAGCCGTTTTGAGTCCGTTTTCGAGGGTTTCGCGTTCTTCGTATCCAGGTTCACCAAAGCAAACACTAGAGTCAAACCAGCCCATTGAAACATGCAGGTTTTCTTTCTTGATGATCTTATCGACCTCCATGGATAGATGCTCACCAATCTCCTCGAGAATTCCGTTGCAAATATAGATGTCGACTTGTTGTAAATGGAAAGCACCTTTGGGGTCTATAATGGTGGCATTTTTAAGAAGAATTTTCATCTATGCTTTCGCTTTCCTTGATTGGAACAAAAATACAAAAACTTCGCTTTGTTTTACATCCAATTGTACGGAAGGATTAAAAATCTTCAAATACACCTAACCCAAACAGGGCAAAATCATATTTCACGGGATCTTCAATATCCATTGAACGTAAGGCAGAGTCTAGTTCTGCCAAAGCCTTTCCATCATTTTGCTTTCGTTTTAAGAGGCCTAATTTGCGGGCAACATTTCCCGAATGAACATCAAGAGGGCAAGATAATTGCCGTGGATGGAGGTTTGACCATAGACCAAAATCCACTTCCTTTTTAGAAGGACGCACCATCCAGCGTAAAAACATATTGATGCGTTTGGCTGCAGATCCTTTTAATGGATCGGATACATGTTTCTCTGTTCGAGTAGCATGTGGTAAGCCAAAAAATGTTCTTTTGAAGGCGTGAATGGCTGGCTGCAAATCGTTGGCCCTTGCATGGTCTACAAAAAGCTGTTCGAGCCCGTTGTGCTGCGTGTATATATGGTGTATGGCTTGAATGAAGTAGCGTAAATCGTCGGCATTAAATGTACGGTGAACAAATCCATCAAAACGTTTCAAGTCTTTCTCTTGATGATTCATAATAAAATCATGGGGCGAATTATCCATAAGATGCATCATTTTAATGCCATTATTAATGATGCTTTTTCTGTTTCCCCATGCAATGGTTGCAACCAAGAAAGCGCTTATTTCAATATCTTCTTTAGACGAAAATTGATGTGGAATCTGAATTGGATCGGCATCCAAAAAAGAAATGGATTCGTATTTTGTCGCCTTTTCATCTAAAAATGATTTTATTTCTGATCGTTTCATGTAACTATTTCTCCGTCGACCAACTCAATTGTTCGGTCAGCCATTTTGGCTAATTCCTTGTTGTGGGTTACAATGACGAAAGTTTGTCCAAGTTCATCTCTAAGTTTAAAGAAAAGTTCGTGTAATTTTTCTGCATTCTGCGTATCTAAGTTACCACTGGGCTCATCGGCAAAAATAATGGCTGGACTATTCATGAGGGCACGGGCCACGGCTATGCGTTGTTGTTCTCCTCCAGATAGACTATTAGGTTTATGGTCTACTCGATGTTGAACACCCAGTAAGGTCAAAAGTTCAAGGGCCCTTTGTTCAACTTCTTTTCCTTTTCTCCCGTCGATCATTGCTGGCATCATTACATTTTCAAGACCTGTAAATTCATCCAGTAGCTCGTGAAATTGAAAAATAAACCCTAGGGATTGATTCCTGAAATTGGCCAGCTGTTTAGCATTGAGGTCAAGCACATCAGTGTTTTGAATGTCCAAAGAAGTAGTTGCACTCACATCGGGTGTAATGAGTGTTCCAAGTAATTGTAAAAGGGTTGTCTTTCCTGCACCAGAAGGGCCAATAATAGCAACGATTTCACCTTTATTTATCGTGATATCTACGTTCTTTAATACGCACAATTCCCCGTAAGTTTTTGTTAAACCCTTTGCTGTAATGATTGACTCCATAGACTTGCAAATTACATTAATTTAAAAAAACATTTTTCTCTCTCCTCGTTTTTTTACATTGGCTATAAATGCCGTCAATTTTTATGCTTTTTTTTGAAAGCGAATAAGTTTTGTTTAATATTATAGGTATATTTGTTAAACAAGAATGAATAAAACTACAACTGCTTATTTTGCGGGCGGGTGCTTTTGGTGCACCGAAGCCGTTTTTCAACGCCTCAAAGGCGTGAGTGATATTGTTTCTGGCTACATGGGGGGAAAAATAAAGAATCCAGCTTACAGAGAAATCTGTACTGGAAGAACTGGTCATGCCGAAGCCATTCGTCTAAACTATGATCCGTCTGTCATTTCCTATACTGATTTGTTGCATGTGTTTTTTGCAACCCATGATCCAACCACTTTGAACCAACAAGGAAACGATAAGGGGACACAATATAGATCGGCTATTTTTTATGTTGATGAAGTCCAAAAATCTATGGCAAAAGAAACAATTGAAAAGCTTCAAATGACTACATTTGACAACCCAATTGTTACCGAAGTATCAGCTGAAGAACCTTTTTATTTTGCTGAAGAAGAACATCAAAACTATTATAATCTGCATAGCGAACAAATGTATTGTAGCTATGTAATTAATCCTAAGGTGGCCAAGCTAAAACAATCTTTTAGCCACTTAATACTATAAATAAAATGAACGATAATTTCGACATTAACACACTGCCTGTAACAGAAATCATGAAAGGTCATTTTACAGAAATCATTCAGCTACTTGGTGAAAACACTAATCGTGAAGGTTTACTGAAAACGCCTGAGCGGGCCTCAAAAGCAATGAAATTTTTGACCAATGGCTATGAAATGAATCCTCAGGAAATTTTAAAGAGTGCTATGTTTAAAGAGGATTACAATGAAATGGTCATTGTAAAAGATATAGAGTTATATTCCTTGTGTGAACATCATATGTTGCCCTTTTTTGGGAAAGCTCATATCGCATATATTCCTAACGGACAGATTGTAGGTTTGAGTAAAATTCCTCGTGTGGTTGATGTTTTTTCTCGAAGACTCCAAGTCCAAGAACGACTAACAGAGCAGATTTTAAATTGTATCAATGATACACTTCAGCCAGAAGGTGTTGCTGTTGTTATCGAGGCATCACATATGTGTATGATGATGCGAGGTGTACAAAAACAAAATTCGACGACTACCACTTCAGGTTTCCGTGGAACCTTTAAAGAAACAGATACGCGTAATGAATTTTTAAAATTAATTACCTCAAAATTATCCTAGGATTCTGGAAAAAAACGTTTGAAACCCATTCTGCGCAAAATCTTTTTTTCGAATTCCCAGAAAAAGGGAAATTGAAAAAAGATTGTACCAAAAAGAATAAGTAACACTTGGTACAAAGGAAAAATTACAAGTATGCGTATTATCCAATAGAGTACACCACCCAGTATAAAGTCTTCAAAAATAGCAGGATAAAATCCTATGTATTCCAAAAACGGACGGGCAATCTTCACGGAAGATGAGCCCGTTAGTCCAAAGACAACAAAAATGATAAATAGTTGTTTGTTGGAAGCGATGTTCCACTTTGTTTTTAAACGATCAAAATATCCCATTAGGCCAATAGTGCACTAATTTGATCGGCTAATTCAACACCAATTCGATCTTGTGCTTCTCCCGTTGCAGCACCAATATGTGGTGTTAGCGAAACCTTTGGGTGCATCAAGACTTGAACTGCAGGTTTGGGTTCATCTTCGAAGGTGTCTAACCCAGCAAAGGCTAATTTCCCACTATCCAATGCTTTCAAGAGTGCAACTTCGTCAATTACTCCACCGCGAGCTGCATTTACAAGCGCTGCACCATCTTTCATTTGATTGAATTGGGTCTCACCAATAACGTATTCTTTTTGCGCTGGAACGTGTAAAGTGATAAAATCTGCTTCAGCCAATACACTCTCAACAGATTGTGTTTTCACTTCAACATCTAAACTTTGTCCATTGAATAAGGCAAGGTTAATGGTTGCTTTATCCATAAATTTATCTGCAGCAATAACATTCATTCCAACACCTAAACCAATTTTTGCAGCTTCTTGACCAATACGACCAAAGCCAATAATTCCCAGGGTTTTTCCGCGTAGCTCAACACCTTTTGCATAAGCCTTCTTTAATCCTTTAAAGTTGCTTTCGCCTTCTAGGGGCATATTGCGGTTACTGTCGTGTAAAAAACGAACACCTCCATACAAATGGGCAAAGACCAATTCAGCAACAGAAGCAGAAGAAGAGGCTGGAGTGTTGATTACATGTCGCCCTTGTTCACGTGCATAGTCAACATCGATATTGTCCATACCAACACCACCACGGCCAATGATTTTTAATCCAGGACAAGCGTCAATCAATTCTTTTCGCGCTGTAGTCGCACTTCGCACCAATAAAACGACAATGTCATTTTCGTTGATGTAATTGATCAATTGCTCTTGGGCAACATTGGTGGTAATTACGTTAAATCCATTGGCTTCTAATGCGTCGATTCCGCTTTGTGAAATACCGTCGTTGGCTAAAATATTCATTATATAGTTTTTTCAAATTGTTGCATGATGTCCACGAGTAGTTGGACACTTTTTAAAGGGAGGGCGTTGTAAATGGAAGCACGGTAACCACCAACATCTCGGTGACCCTTGATTCCACTAATATCTGCTGCAGTCCATAGCGCGTCAAAAGCTGCACCATCTACGCCATCGGCTAAGTTGAAAGTTGCGTTCATGAAACTGCGGTCTTCTTTGGCGGCAAAACCAATAAAGGCAGTGTTACGATCAATTTCATCATAAACCAATTTTGCTTTTGCTTCGTTGTGTTTTTGGATGGCTTTTATTCCGCCCTGTTCCTTCAACCATTCAAGGGTGAGCATTGAAGTGTATACAGGGAAAACTGGAGGAGTGTTGAACATACTTCCTTTGGCAGCATGAACAGCATAACTCATCATGGAAGGAACATTGTCATTCATTTTCTCCAATAAGCTGTCTTTTACAATAACAAGTGTTGTTCCAGCTGGGCCCATATTTTTCTGAGCACCTGCATAGAATAGATCAAAGGCAGCGTAATCCAATTCACGCGAGAATATATCAGAACTCATGTCCGCGATTAGCGGAACATTTGTATCCGGTAAAGTGTGAAATTGCGTTCCAAAAATGGTGTTGTTGGTTGTTAAGTGTAGGTAATCCAAATCAGCAGGGATTTGTGCTCCTTTTGGAATGTAATTAAAATTCTTTTCTTTAGAAGAAGCGATTTCAATAACTTCTCCATAGCGTTTTGCTTCCTTGATGGCTTTGTCTGACCATGCACCTGTGTTAATGTAACCCGCTTTTGATTTCATTAAATTCATGGCAGTCATCAAAAACTGTGTGCTAGCACCTCCTTGTAAAAATAACGCTTGGTAGCCTTTCCCTTCTAAACCTGTTAGTTCGAGCGCTAATTTTTGTGCACGATCCATAATGGCAATAAACTCCTTACTACGGTGCGAAATTTCGATGAGCGATAAACCGATACCATCGAGTTCTTGAACAGCGGCCGAAGCTTGCTGCATTACTGAATCCGGAAGTATGGATGGTCCAGCACTAAAATTATGTTTTTTCATGGCTTTTTTTTACACGACAAATATCATCATATCTGTTTAAACAATCCTTGTGAATTTGCTAATTTTTAATGGGGTTTTCAACAAATTACTCACAATCCCAGTAAAAAATTTATTGGATCAACACCATCAGCATAGTTCCACAAAGAAGGCGATTGTGCTTCCCCAAGTGGAATGGCATTTTCAATCTCCAATGCACTGCTTATACACTGTATATCATCTGCTTGATCTTTTAGTATTTTTTGGAGTGAAGTCAGGTCGTCATAATAACTGTAATGCAGACAGGCAACGGGCGATCCAAAGGAATCGCTTTCACGAAGTAGCATAAAACCGTTATCTAATAAGTCAAACTCACTCATTAAAAAAACGGCTTTATTGTAGTCATAGTTATTGGCATACTTGGCCGAGTCCATCAAATTTGCGTAAGGGTAGAGGGCACCAAAAATGAGATTGATGTCGTAGTCTCTTGGAAGGTAGACTTTTGCGATGCTTCTACAGCCGAGACCGTAGTACTGTACAATATCATTGGCCAGGCCCTGGAGTTGTTCTTTTGTTTCGTTTCCATCCAAAACAGCAACGCCATTGCGGTTCTTCCGGATTATATTGGGAACCTTTGCGAAATAGTAATCGAAGTAACGCGCTGTATTATTGCTTCCTGTGGCAATAACGGCATCAAAATTTTCCAAACGATTTTCGGTAAACTGTAATCTACCTTCAAAAATCGAATCAATAGAGATGAGTTGTTTGTAGAGGAAGGGTATTAAATAGGGGTCGGTAGAAGATAGTTTTATGGTTGCATTGTGACCGCACAATAAAACACTCAATACATCGTGAAACCCCACTAAAGGAATGTTCCCAGCTAGAATTAGCCCAATATTTTTATTGCCATTTTCTGCAAATTCATAGGGACTAATCCACTGGTTCAATGCATTTTCATTTAACGCCTTCCCCCAGTTTTTTAAAGCACTCAAACAGTTTTCTTCTGTGAACCAGCCATTGCGGTGTTTGGATTGATGAACGATTTCCATCAGAGGTGAATAAAGCGTATTCTCGCTGTCAATTTGTGATAAATAGTCACCTAATTCAGCAAAAGCAGTAATATGTTGTTTAACAGACTTCATTTATTTGTCTATGAGTTTTTAAGGCAGTATTTTTGCGCAAATGTAAGTAAAGAATTTTGCTATGGCGATAATCATAACCGACGAATGTATTAATTGTGGTGCTTGTGAACCTGAATGTCCGAATACGGCTATTTACGAAGGCGCAGACGATTGGCGTTACAGCGATGGGACTTCTCTGGTGGGAAGTGTTGTATTACCTAATGGTAAAGCAGTTGCAGCCGATGAAACCCAGGAGCCTGTTTCTGATGAGTTTTACTACATTGTTCCAGACAAATGCACCGAGTGTAAAGGGTTTCATGATGAACCCCAATGTGCTGCCGTTTGTCCCGTAGATTGTTGTGTCCCTGACGAAGATAACGTCGAAAGTGAGGAAGTTCTCCTTGGTAAGCAACGTTTTATGCATCCAGAATAATTATTTTTTATGAAAGCAGGAATTGTAGGATTACCCAATGTAGGAAAATCCACCCTATTTAATTGTTTGTCTAATGCCAAAGCGCAAAGTGCAAACTTCCCTTTTTGTACCATTGAGCCCAATGTTGGCGTGGTTAACGTTCCAGATGAACGTTTAACTACTCTTGCCGAGTTGGTTCAGCCCCAGAAAACTCTTCCAGCTACGGTAGAAATCGTAGATATTGCCGGTTTGGTAAAAGGAGCCAGTAAGGGGGAAGGCTTGGGGAACCAATTCTTGGCCAATATTCGAGAAACCGATGCAATTATTCACGTATTGCGTTGTTTTGAAGACGAAAACATTGTTCACGTTGAAGGCTCAGTAGATCCCATCCGTGACAAAGAAATCATTGATATTGAGTTGCAACTCAAAGACCTAGAGACGATTGATAAACGCCTCGAAAAAGTTAACCGCTCTGCACGAACAGGCGATAAAGAAGCACAAAAACTTCAGACTATTTTAGTTGCCATCAAAGAAGGCTTAGAGCAGGCTAAGAATGTACGCGAACTTGATTTTACAGAGAAAGATAGAGAAGAAGTAATTAAAGGCTTGCAATTAATCACAGACAAACGGGTGTTGTATGTTTGTAATGTTTCTGAAAATGATGCTGTTTCTGGGAATGCTATGGTTGAAAAAGTTGAAGCCATTGCTGCAACAGAAGGAGCAGAAGTAATTACTCTTGCTGTATCGATTGAAGCAGATATTAATGAATTGGAAACTTTTGAAGAGCGCTTTGTCTTTTTGGAAGATCTTGGCCTTTCTGAACCAGGAGCGGCAAAATTGATCCGTAAAGCCTATGCCTTGTTGGAACAGCAAACCTATTTTACAGCTGGTGAAAAAGAAGTTCGCGCTTGGACAATTCCAATGGGAGCAACTGGTCCACAAGCTGCAGGTGTAATTCATACTGACTTCGAGAAAGGTTTTATCCGTGCAGAAGTTATTTCGTATTCTGATTATGAACAATATAAGACGGAAGCCAAAGTGAAGGAAGCTGGGAAAATGCGTATCGAAGGAAAAGACTATATTGTACAAGATGGAGATGTTATGCATTTCCGTTTTAACGTATAGTAACTGCATGAAAACACACCACCTCTTATATTCTTTATTATTGATTGGAGGTGTATGGACCTCTGTGAAAGCACAGGGAAATGCAGAGATTTATGCACTTTCCATGACCATTATTAATGGAGAGACTAGCTTTGGAGAACCACAAAATCTAAGTAATAATCCGGGTTACGACAGTCAGCCTTCCTTTTTTGATTCGACCACATTACTTTTTTCTTCTACACGCAATGGGCAGACCGATATAGCGCAGTATTCGTTTTTGGATAAGACCAAAATATGGCTGTCTTCAACACGCCAAGGTAGTGAGTATTCTCCTTTGTTGATTCCAAATGACAGGGCTGTTTCTGCCATTCGATTAGACACTACCGGATTGCAAAGACTCTATCGATACCCCTTGTCTGGAGAAGCGTCACAACTGTTGTTTCAAAAGGCAAAAATTGGGTACCATGTTTGGGTAGATGCAAACCAATTGGTGGCCACTGTTTTGGTTGAAAATCGTATGGATTTAGTGCTTGCACAAACAAACCCAGAAGAAATTCAAACTGTGTTTGAGAATGTTGGGCGTTCATTGCATCGAATTCCCTCCTCAAATAAAGTTAGTTTTGTGCAAACCAACCAGGGAAAGTCAACGGTCTACGCCCTAGATCCTTCCAACGGAACGATTGAAACGCTTGCTGCCTTGAATTTCTCCATAACAGACATGTATTGGTTCTCTAATACATCATTTCTTTATTCTGTGGGAGAGGTCATTATGGAGTTTGATCTAACTATTGCTGATCATAAGGTTTTTTATCAAAATAAAGCTACGGCTGTAACAACGATTACTCGAATCCTAGTTTCACCAGACAAAACAAAACTTATCTTTGTAGGGGAGTAGCCGTTTTTCCTTTTTTGACAAAAAGCATTTCACCTAGAATTATCCTAGAATCAGTTTTTCTTCCGGTACACTAATGTCCACTAAATCTGCTTGTTCATGAAAGATGTCTTGGAAAAGGGGTTGCGCACTAAAATAACCAGCTAGCGGGAAACCTACTTCATAATCGCGTGTCATTTGGGCAATTTTAGGATCAATTTTGATCAGATTATTTCCAGTTGCCTCGGCCAATAGTTGTGATTGACAGCTGCGTTCCATGGTTGTAAACCAAAAAACACATTCCTCAATGCTGTGCCCAACGGTAAGCAATCCATGATTTTGAAGGATAACCGCTTTTTTGTCCGCCAACGCTTCTGCAATTCGATCACCTTCACTAAGTTCACCCACCACTCCAGTGTAGTCGTTAAACAAACCGTGGTCTTTATAAAAGATACAGGCGTCTTGAGTTAAAGGGGCAAGTAGTTTTCCAGTAGAAGCCCAAGTTTTACCGTAGATGGTATGAGAATGCGCTGCAGCAATAACATCTGGTCGTGCTTTGTGAATTGCCGCATGAATGGCAAATGCAGCTTTGTTTAATGGTGCTTGTTTTCCGGCAACAATATCCCCAGACTCATTCACCAGAATCAAATCCGACATCTTCAAGCGTTTAAAGGAAAGGCCAAAAGGGTTTACCCAGAAACAATCTGGATATTCGGGATCCCGGCAAGTGATATGCCCAGCAACACCCTCAGAAAAACCTAGTTTCCCGAAAATGCGGTAGGCAGCGGCCAGCATTTTCTTTCGGTAATGACGCTCTTCTTCAATTGTATTAAAGTGGGGATAATTTATCATTTTCTCGATACCGGGAGGATTCTGTACAGCCATAGTAAAACTTTTTTTCGTTGCTACAAAATACAAAAACCCTTACACATATTGGTAGGCCCAATAGATAAGCCCCAACTGCATGGGGAAGCGAATAGCCCACAAGACCCATTTAGCAATCTGATATTTAGTACTGTAATAATTGATTTGAACAATGTTGGCTGGATAAATGGCCACCAAAAACACCATTAAGAAAATAGCGGTCAATGAGCGGGTGGGTGAGAAGAGTAGACCCATCCCAATGAAGATTTCGAGAAAACCTGAAAACAAAGCGATAAAACGGCGATATACCAATATTTTTGGTACAGCATGCACAAAAAATTTGGTGTGCGTAAAGTGGGTAACTCCCGCAATGCAGTATAGGCCTGCCATGATATAAAGGTCAATTGGCATATTATAATTGTTTTATTAATTCTGCAACAGAAGATCCACCTTCAAAACGAATTGCCCCGTCATATTTACGGAACCATGTTACCTGTCGTTTGGCATAGCGTCTTGTATTCTTTTTGATTTCGTCTTGGGCAAATTCTTTGTCGATTTTCCCATCAAAATAAGCAAATAATTCTCTGTAACCTACGGTTTGTAAAGCGTTTAGATTTTTCTGCGGATGCAATGCTTGTGCTTCGTTGATTAAATTAGCCTCAATCATATGGTCAACACGTGTATTGATTCGCTCGTAGAGTTTTTCACGCTCCCAGTCAATGACAATGGTTTGGGCCTCAAAAAAGTCTGGCGCCTCTCGTTTCCCTATATAAGAGGAATAGGGTTTCCCTGAACTGAGCGATATTTCCAATGCGCGTATGAGGCGATGAGGATTATTTCGATCGACTCTTTGGTAATGTTTAATGTCGTGCTGACGTAATAAGTCCTGTAAAATTTCGATTCCTTCTTGTTGAAAAATGGCCATAAGTTGCGGACGAATGGCGGGATCAACCTCAGGAAACTCATCTAAGCCTTGCATCACAGCATCGGCATATAAACCCGAACCGCCGACCATGATGACCGTGTCGTGTTTTTTAAAGAGTTTCTTTAATAATGTTAGCGCAGCAGTGCGATAATCACCAACAGAATAGTTATCCGTAATGGATAAATGTTGGATAAAGTGATGTGGAGCTTCGCTGAGTTCTTCTTTAGAAGGGACAGCAGTTCCAATACTCATCTCTTTGTAGAATTGTCTTGAATCGCACGATAGAATTTCTGTTTTAAAATGATTTGCCAAGGCAATGGCTAGGGCTGTTTTTCCGCTTGCTGTAGGTCCAGCAATGTAAATGAGTTTTGGCTTATTCATTGAGTTGATTTCCACATTTGTGGCAGTAAGTTGCATGATCTAAATGTGTGTCTGTCATACAGTTTGGACATGCTTGGGTGTTTGTATCAGGATTTTTTTGTTGGTTGGTCATTTCGGAAGTAACAATTCCAGTAGGGACAGCAATAATACCGTACCCCATGATCATGATGATAGAGGCAATAAATCGACCTAGGGGGGTAATGGGGGCAATGTCGCCATAGCCCACGGTGGTTAGGGTAACGATACACCAATAGATACCTTTCGGAATACTTGTAAAGCCACTGGCTTCCCCTTCAATTAAATACATTATGGTGCCGAAAATGATGCACAAGATGACCACGGCAAAAAGGAAAACACCGATTTTTGCTCTACTTGCCCACAAGGAGGCCATCAAAAAATTGGATTCCCCTATGTAGCGCGAGAGTTTTAGAATACGAAAAACGCGTAAAAGGCGAAGGGCGCGGAGGGCAACTAAAGAGCTACTTCCAACAAAGAAAAATGAAATGTATTTGGGAATTAAGGACAGCAAGTCGATTATTCCAAAAAAGCTTGTCGCATATTTCCATGGTTTCTTAACCACCAATAAACGTGCGCCGTATTCTATTGAAAAAAGAATGGTTATACCCCATTCCAATTGATCTAACAGACCCGCATATTCTGTTCTAATACCATCAATGCTCTCAAGCATTACCAAGACAACGCTGAAAAGAATTAGAAACAAGAGGGCGATATCGAAAAACTTACCTGCGGGCGTATCGGCCTCATAAATAATTTCGTGGATACGCTGTTTCAAAGATGTATTGACCTCCTCCTTCATGACAATTATTCTTCTGCTAAGTTAATGAGTTTTTTGTAACGCTCTTTGCGTAAAAAACTGCGCAATACAGCCTGCGTATCTCTGTTATTTTCAATGGGAATTAATCGCTTTTCAATGGTTGTGATTGTTTTGATTTGATGATTGAGTTGGAAATAGCCATAGCCTTGAAAGACCCCCTCTTTGATAAAAATAAAGCTCTTCTCGCTTTTGCTTTTCCCTTTGTCAATAATAAGCATGTTTTGATGGGGATATAAAAGACTGTCAGCAACCGCTTTAACACGCTCATTATATGCTTCACACTTTTCATCTCCCTTACAAGCCCCATTGCAAGCATTCATGTCATAGCGAAAGCAATGCGCTCTTAGAGTTGCAAAAGAAGTATGCTGCCCACAGAGTTGATATTCCTCTATCCAAAAACGCAATCGGCCTTCGGCTTCTTTCTTGTTTTTAAATACATCTAAATAGGTGTATTCTTCCTTCACTTGTTCAATGATTAATTGGTGGTAGGGAGTTGCAGTATTTAGTCGGATCCCCATGGCAAAATGCCTGAATTTTAAAGCGTGATTTAGTCTAGGCTGATTCTTTTTTATTTCGTGTTGTTCTTTCAACAGGGCCAAGCATTCATTTCCACAAAGCTCAAAAGATACTGAGTGAATTGCTTTTTGGATTTTTTCCGCTTTCCGGGTACTACTTGTCAAATGCGTTAAAACACGTTTCTTGATGTTTTTGCTTTTACCAATATAGATAATAACGCCTTCTTTGTTATGCAGGTAGTAAACCCCGGTTTCTGTGGGAAGTTCGTCAATGATTTTAAGGTATTTATTGGCGACTCTTTTCTGGCTTAAAATTTTTATATGGGTAGATATGATCTCCTTTTCACTGTCTTTTTCCAGCAGCACCTTGAACAACTCAACTGTGGCCATTGCATCACCATGGGCACGGTGAACATCGGATATTGGGATGCCAAGGGAACGGACTAGTTTTCCTAACTTATAGGAAGGTACATCGGGAATTAATTTCTGAGAAAGATCAACGGTGCAAAGAGATTTTCGTTCAAACTCATAGCCCAAACGTTTAAATTCAGTACGAATGATTCTGTAATCAAATTCTGCATTGTGGGCAACCAATACTGCGTCTTCAGTAATTTCAACAATGCGTTTGGCCACCTCATGAAATTTTGGCGCATTGACCAGCATTTTACTGTTGATCCCTGTGAGTCGTTGTACAAAGGGTTGAATTTCTTTTAGGGGATTGACCAAACTCGAGAATTGATCGACAATTGTGTGGCCGTCGAAACGATAGACAGCTATTTCAGTAATGCCCTCTTCATCGAATTTCCCTCCGGTAGTTTCTACATCGACAATCGCGTACATATCAATAGTTTCGTTCCCCAAAGATTTTACTCCCAACACGTATCATGTTACTTCCAGCTTCAATGGCAAGACCGTAATCTCCGCTCATGCCCATAGAAAGTGTATTGATACTGTTGAGTTGAGCACTCGATTTGTTGTAGAGGGATTTTAAAAAGGCAAATTCTTGTTTTATTTGATTGCTATCTGTTGTAAATGTCGCCATTCCCATCAAACCTACTATTCGAATATTGGGAAAGGGATTGGTGAGCTGGCGCTCAATGATTTCATTCAGTTCGGTTTCATTTAAACCAAATTTGGTGCTCTCTTGTGCGATGTGTACTTGAAGTAGGCAGTCGATTATCCGATCGTTTTTTATTGCTTGCTTGTTGATTTCGGTAAGTAATTTTGCACGATCAACGCCGTGAATCAGGGCTACATAAGGCGCCATATACTTCACTTTATTGCTTTGCACATTGCCAATCATATGCCACTGGATGTCCTTGGGTAGGGTCTCCCATTTGGTGGTCATTTCTTGGATTTTATTTTCGCCAAAAATGCGTTGCCCTGCATCATAGGCAGCTTGAAGGTCTTCAATTGGCTTGGTTTTAGAAACGGCGACCAAGGATACGTCCTTAGGAATTTCATTTAAAATAGTTGATAGGTTATCCGCTATACTCATGGGGTAAAGATACGGCAGTCAAAATAAAAGTAAGGGAGTCAGCACAATAATTATTCAAAGGAATCCATGGGAGCAATAAATAGACCCGTGGGTAATTTTGGGAGGAGATAGGTACTCTTTGGAGGAAGTTTTTTTTGCGCCTTGGCTGTTTGGATTATTTGATCTATGCTTAACGGATCATAAAAGAATTTTGCTTTATATGGATCTGCATTGGAAAGGAATTCTGCCGAAAGTGATGCACTAGGAGGGAAGTAGTCGATGTACTCACCTAAATCAATGGCGTTTAGGGTTGAAAAACCGAGTATTTCTTCAAATAGAAAACTAGCGGCATTGGTTGTTTTTGGGAAATGAATCTGCTGTGTGTTTTTGCCCATAAGGCAACCTATGCTAAGCTTTTTAACTGAGGTTTCATTGGCCGTTTTCTTGGGCTCGATATCAATCGCAGAAATGCCTTTTGGAAATTGTTTCAATGCACAAACGAAACGATCATTATACAGTTGATTTTTTGCCACCACAAAAGACAAAACAGTTATGTTTTTATGGTATTTATCAGCATAGTCTATGCAACTGGCTAATCGATGGTGGCCATCGGCCAAGTGAAACTGTTTTGCAGCTGCTGCAAAACGCTTTACTTCTTTTGCTTCCTCATCATCGAGTAGCCATATTTCGTGAAGCTCGTTTCCTAACGTGTATTGCGTCGCGCATGACCTTTTGTACATTTTTGCTGCAAATGCGTCAGAGAATGTTGTGTTTTCATGGAGGACAAGAATGGGTTCAGCCTGCAACTGAGTTGCGGCCAAATAATCCGAAAAGAGTTGTACGCGCTTATCCAAGACATGTTCGTGGGTGGTTAACTGAGGATGAATGCATTCTTGGCTCGGAAGGCCGCATAGTAATCCTGCATAGGAATTGTCTAGAGTAGATTTTCGGTACCAATACAGCTGCGACGGTTTTGCTTGGTAAACGTCTTTTTTCAATAAGCCATCTAAAGCTTCTTTTAGGGCAGCTGGATGGGAAGATTTGTCGACCAGATCGACAAAAACCTCGGGACCGCTCAGACTTGGTTTAGCTGTTTTATGGGAAAGTTTATTGGACTGAGGGAGAAATAATTTGATTGGATAAAGTTGGGGCATATTGATCCATGATTAGCATTAAAAACAGTCAATGATTTTATAGGCTATGCGAAGTGCGTCTGTTGCATGGCTAAGTGGAACAATGGGTTCACTGTTGTTTTCGATGGCGTCGGCAAAGGTTTCAAGTTCCTCCAAAATGGCATTGGATTCTTCGACTGTGGGTAGGTCAAAATAAATTTGTTTTTTCACTCCTTCAGCCGTTTGCAGTAGTAGCGCAAATTCTTCGGGTTCAGCAGGCGCATCTTTCATTTTGACTACTTCAACTTTTTTGGTGAAAAAGTCTACAGAAATATAGGCCTCCTTTTGGAAGAAACGCAATTTTCGCATGTTCTTTAAAGATATTCTACTGGCGGTAAGATTAGCAACAGCGCCATTTTCAAATTCAATGCGTGCGTTGGCAATATCGGGAGTTTCACTAACCACAGCAACGCCTGAGGCGGAGATGTTTTTAACTGTTGAATTGATTACACTTAAGATGATGTCAATATCGTGAATCATTAAATCCAAGACAACAGAAACATCTGTTCCTCTTGGGTTGAATTCGGCTAGACGATGTGATTCGACAAACATGGGTGAACCCAAGCTTTCTTTAACGGCTTTAAAAGCAGGATTAAAACGCTCTACATGCCCCACCTGCCCCTTAACACCTTTGTCGTTGGCCAATTGAACTAATTCCTCTGCTTCTTCTACCGTTCGAGTAATCGGTTTTTCAATAAAAATATGCTTGCCTTGCGCAATACATTCTTTCGCAACAGCATGATGATAGAGTGTTGGGGTAACAATGTCTACTACTTCACAGGCATCGAGCAAAGCCTGCTGACTGTCAAAATAAGTATATCCTGTAGTCTTTGCCAATGCTTCACTTGTCGCACGATCTGGATCATAAAAGCCCACTAGATTGTAGCGCTTGGATTCATTCAACAAGCGTAAGTGTATTTTTCCTAAATGTCCGGCGCCAAAAACACCAACGTTCAATTGCTTTTTCAAGGTCTCATTTTTATAATTTCAAAGGTACACTTTTCGTCCTAATTTTTAATTGAAAGCTTTTTCTTGCTTGAATAAAGTGTATTTTTGATCCCATGCAATTACCCTTAGACTCGACAAAACACCAAGGTCAACGCCAGCAAATGGTTGCGCTTTTAAAAGAAAAGGGCATTGTCGATCCCGCAGTTATTGGTGCCATGGAATCGGTTCCACGTCATTGGTTCATGGACCCAGGTTTGGTCAGTCATGCCTATAAGAACAAGGCTTATCCCATTGCAGCAGAGCAAACCATTTCACATCCGTATACGGTTGCTTTTCAATCCCAATTGATTAATGTTGGGCCAGGAGCGAAGGTGCTTGAGATTGGTACAGGTTCGGGTTATCAAACGGCAGTACTCAAAGCCATGGGGTTGACAATTTATACCATTGAACGTCAGCGCGAATTGTTTAAGAAGACCCAACGTTTATTTGAGCAAATTGGCCTTCGTCCCAAAAAATACATTTTAGGAGATGGTTATCTAGGTTTGCCAGACGATGGTTCTTTCGATGCTATTCTGGTTACGGCAGGAGCCCCCAGTTTGCCAAAGGATTTATTACGTCAATTAAAAATTGGGGGACGCTTGGTTATCCCCATTGGTACAGACCCTCAAATTATGCACCGATTTACCCGTACAGGAGAAAAAAGTTTTGACAAGGAACAATTCGGTGAATTCCGCTTTGTGCCCATGCTTAAAGATAAAAATTGAGTTTTTTGTATTGTGGGCTACTTGCGAAAATCTTTCTTAACCCGATCCAAATTGCGTTTGTTGTCTCGGTCTTTGATGGTGTCGCGTTTGTCGTATAACTTTTTCCCTTTGGCGAGCGCAATGACCAATTTAGCATGTCCTTTATCGGTGATGAAAACCCGCAGAGGTACGATGGTCAAACCAACATTTTTGACTTCTTTTTCCAGTTTTCGTAACTCGCGTTTGTTCATCAACAACTTACGCTCTGCTTTTGGGCGATGGTTGTAGTGTGTGCCCCAGGCATATTCCTGAATGTCCATATTGATCACAAACAATTCTCCACGTTCATTGAACTCACAAAAACTATCGGTAATGGTAGCTTTCCCTAAGCGAATGGATTTGATTTCCGTACCGGTTAGCACCAAGCCAGCCGTGTATTGATCGATTAGCTCGAACTCAAAGCGGGCGCGTTTGTTTTGTATGTTGATGTTTTTTTGCACGCTGCAAAGGTAGTACTAATCTATGATGAAGTCCCATCACTATTTCTAAAAATGAATTGCGCATCAAAATAATCTAGCGTTATCGCTTTGTCTTTTGAGATTGTCCCAGCTAAAAGGGCTTTACTCAAGGGGTTGAGTACATGTTGTTGCAAGCTGCGTTTAACGGGTCTTCCTCCATATTGAGGGTCGAAACCCAGGATTGCTAACTCTTCCAAGGCTTCTGTACTTGCCTTTAAAACAATTTCTTGCGCTTTTAATCGGTTGGCGATTTGCTCCATTTGAAGTTCAACCACTTTTAAAATCTCCTTTTGCGTTAGCGGTGAAAAGAGAACAATATCATCGATACGGTTTAAAAATTCAGGTCGTACTTGTTTGCGCAAAAGCTGCATGACTTCTTCTTTGGCCACTTTTTCTGCAGTGTCAAATTTTGGATGCTCTTCAAAGGCAGTTTGTATCATATGGCTTCCCAAATTACTGGTCATGATGATGATACAGTTTTTAAAATCAGCCAAGCGCCCTTTGTTGTCGGTTAATCGCCCTTCATCTAAAACCTGTAGAAGTACATTGAAGGTATCTGGATGCGCTTTTTCTATTTCATCCAACAAAATCACAGAATAGGGCTTACGGCGAACAGCCTCGGTCAATTGTCCTCCTTCTTCATAGCCTACATAGCCTGGAGGTGCTCCTACCAAACGAGTTACTGCGTGTCGTTCTTGGTATTCACTCATGTCAATTCGGGTAAGGTTGTTCTCATCGTCAAAAAGGACATCGGCCAATGCTTTTGCCAATTCGGTTTTCCCCACCCCAGTGGTACCCAAAAACAAGAAACTACCTATAGGGCGATTTTGATCTTGTAATCCTGCTCTAGATCGGCGAATGGCATCACTCACTGCGATGACGGCTTTTTCTTGTCCTACCAAGCGAAGGTGCAGTTGCTTTTCCAGTTGCAAAAGTTTGTCTTTGTCTGATTGAAGCATTTTGCTGACAGGAATTCCCGTCCATTTGGCCACAACTTCTGCAATATCATCGTAGGTAACTTCTTCTTTTATCAATGAATTTCCAGATTGAGAGGCAATCAATTCTTGCTGGAGTTGTGCAATTTTGGCTTCTGCTTCTTGCAATTTCCCATAACGAATTTCTGCAACCGCTCCATAGTCACCGTCTCGTTCGGCACGATCGGCTTGCAGTTTTAAGTTTTCAATGTCTAGTTTGGTTTGCTGTACAGCGTCGATCAATTCTTTTTCTTGACTCCACTGGGCAAAAAGAGTGTTTCGCTTTTCCTTGAACTCACTCAATTCTTTGTGCAATTGTTTTATTTTCCCTTCCGCTTTTTCACGTTTTAAAGCAACCAATTCGATTTCAATTTGTCTAATCTTGCGGTCTAGGGTATCCAATTCTTCGGGTTTGGAATTGATCTCCATCCGTAACTTAGATGCTGCTTCATCCATTAAATCTATCGCCTTGTCGGGTAAAAAGCGATTGCTAATGTATCGATTAGAAAGGGTTACCGCTCCAATAATAGCATCATCCTTGATCCTTACTTTATGGTGGGTTTCATATTTTTCTTTGATTCCTCTTAAGATGGAAATACCACTTTCTACATCGGGTTCATCCACCAACACTTTCTGAAAGCGGCGTTCTAAGGCTTTGTCTTTCTCAAAGTATTTCTGGTATTCGTCTAGGGTAGTGGCGCCAATCGCTCTCAGTTCTCCCCGCGCAAGGGCAGGTTTAAGGATGTTGGCAGCATCCATTGCACCCTCGCCGCCACCAGCCCCGATCAAGGTATGTATTTCATCGATAAATAAAATCAAACGACCATCGCTTAGGGTCACTTCCTTTATGACGCTTTTTAAACGCTCTTCAAATTCCCCTTTGAACTTCGCACCGGCTATAAGGGCCCCCATGTCTAGCGCATAAATTTGTTTGTCTTTGATGTTTTCAGGAACATCCCCGTCGATAATGCGATGGGCTAATCCTTCGGCAATGGCTGTTTTACCGGTTCCTGGTTCTCCCACCAAAATAGGGTTGTTTTTGGTTCTCCTACTCAAAATTTGAAGCAGACGTCGTATTTCTTCATCGCGACCAATGACTGGATCGAGCTTCCCTTCTTCTGCCAATCTATTCAGGTTTTTAGCGAACTTCTCTAGAGCGTTGTAATTGTCTTCTGCAGATGCTGAAGTAATTTTTTCTCCTTTGCGTAATTCCTGTATGGAGGCCTCAAGATTCTTTTTTTTTACTCCTTGGTCTTTTAATATTCTACCAACGTTACTATCGGATTCAAATAATGCCATTAACAAATGTTCTGTTGCGACAAAGTCATCGCCCATTCTTTTTGCCAAATTGACCGCATTAACAAGGGTTTGAGATGCCTTTTGGGAGAGTGTTTGTTGACCGCCTTCTACCTTGGAAAAGCTTTTTAGTGCTCTTTCGTTTAGCTGTTTTAACAAGCCAAAATTTACATGTAATTTTTTGAATAAATAAGGGAGTACGTTTTCATCCACATCTAGCAAAGCTTGAAAAAGATGTTCATTTTCAATTTGTTGATGCCCCTTTTCAGAAGCAATTCGCTGCGCAGCTTGAACAGTTTCTTGGGATTTTAAGGTTAGATTATTTAAATTCATAGCAATATTTTTCTAGATGTAATCAAAAGCTATTCCACTGACAATCAAATGACTAAATGTCATTCACCTCTTCGTTTTTAATGTCATTTTGTCTGTGTTGCGTAGAAAGAAAAATCATTTTAGCTACTTGAGCATTAAAAGAAAAAAGAAGAAATGCTATCTTTGTGGAAACAGTGAAGCATGCTACTCTCAGAATTTTTATTTGCCTTAAACCAAGTCAACGCTTTTCGCTTTCAACTTCCCAACGGAGCCTTCGTTCCCCCACATTTCCATATTACGGAAGTAGGGATGGTCCACAAACATTTTATCGATTGTGGCGGAACCGAGCGAAAAGAATCGGTGGTGAATTTTCAATTGTGGAGTTCTGATGATGTTGATCATCGTTTACAACCGAGTAAAGTGATTGACATCATTCGCTTGTCTCAACAAAAAATTGGGATTACTGATGAAGCAATAGAGGTAGAGTACCAAGGGGAAACGATTGGGAAATATGGTTTAGGTTTTGACGGAACGGATTTCCAGTTGCTTTCCAAAGCCACAGATTGCTTGGCCAAAGACAATTGTGGGATTCCAGAAAGCAATGACACCTCAGTGAAACCAGCGGCTGCAGAAAGCTGCTGCGATCCTGCTGCGGGTTGTTGTTAATTTCCTTTTAATAAGTCCTTTTACTGTCCAAATTTTTCTGTGGTCAATCGCGGGGTTTTCCTTACTTTTGTGCTTTAATTTATGACCATGCAGAAAGACAACGCTATATTTGATTTGATTAAAGAGGAAGAAAACCGTCAGTTGAACGGAATTGAACTCATTGCCTCAGAAAACTTTACTTCCCCCGCAGTGATGGAAGCCACAGGTTCAGTACTTACCAATAAATATGCTGAGGGTTACCCAGGAAAGCGCTACTACGGTGGTTGCGAAGTGGTAGACAAGGTAGAGCAATTGGCCATTGACCGTGCCAAAGAATTGTTTGGTGCTGCCTATGCTAATGTACAGCCCCACTCGGGTTCTCAAGCCAATACGGCTGTGTTTCATGCCTTTATCAAGCCTGGAGACAAGATCCTCGGATTTGATCTTTCGCATGGAGGACACCTTACGCATGGATCTCCGGTGAACTTTTCAGGACGTTTATACGAAGCTCACTTCTACGGAGTACAAGAAGAGACCGGACGTTTGGACTACGCCAATATTCGCGCCATCGCCAAGGAAGTTCAACCAAAAATGATCATCGCTGGGGCATCTGCTTACTCAAGAGACATTGACTTCGCTGAATTCCGTTCTATTGCGGATGAAGTTGGAGCTTTCTTGCTCGCCGATATTTCACACCCTTCGGGAATGATCGCCACAGGAATTCTAAGTAATCCAATTCCACATTGTCATGTGGTGACGACTACAACACACAAAACCCTTAGAGGACCTCGAGGAGGCCTTATTTTAATGGGAGAAGACTTTGATAACCCTTTCGGGATTACCCTCAAGAACGGAACCGTTCGTAAAATGTCTCATTTGTTGGACATGGCTGTTTTCCCAGGAAACCAGGGAGGACCCTTAGAGCACGTGATTGCTGCCAAAGCAGTTGCTTTTGGCGAATGTCTTCAGCCTTCGTTCAAGGAGTATATGCTTCGCGTTCAGAAAAATGCTGCTGCCATGGCCGCTGCTTTTGTTAGCCGTGGATATAAATTGATTTCAGAAGGTACGGACAACCATATGATGTTGATTGATCTGCGTAATAAAGACATCACTGGGAAAGACGCCGAATTAGCCCTCGTAAAAGCAGAAATTACCGCCAACAAAAATATGGTGCCTTTCGACGATAAGTCACCCTTTGTGACTTCAGGAATCCGTGTAGGAACCGCTGCCATTACTACCCGTGGATTGAACGAAGCCGACATGGAAACCATTGTTGCGCTCATCGATCGTGTATTGTCGAACTACCAAGACGAAACTGTACTGGCAGAAGTAGCCAAAGAAGTGCATGCCTTAATGCAAGGAAGAGCATTGTTCAATTACTAAAATTATACATCTATCATTTAAGCCCTTTATTTTCATAAAGGGCTTTTTTGTTGGAAAAAGTGGGTGTTCCCTATGCTTGCCTGAAGAAATGGTCACGTGTCATAGATGTGCGCCAGTTGGGGGTTTTACAATACTTTCAATCAAAGGTATTACTTGTTTAGTTGCTTCCTTATGACCATAGCATGACCAGTGACCATCATATTTGCTGAGGCCCCATCCATTATTGTGTTCTCTTAATAAGATGTTTTTAAAACCACTTAAAGTTGTTTGCTCTATGATTTTATCATTTGCATTTGGATGAAACACTAAAATGATTTTATTCAAATTATATCTTGAAGAACAAAAGTTAAATAATTTTGAAATTTCGGAAATATCAAAATTTGGCTTTTTAGCAATATTTTCATTTATAGTTTCGCCTTTATTCTGTTTATCGATAAATAGGGGAAATCTTAAATACAAATAATACAATAATTTACTAGAATAGAGGATTCGTTTTGCTAAAGGAGATTTCATTTTAGCTTTTAAGATCAATTTTTGGTCAAGGTCGACCTGAACTCTATCGGTATATCTGCCTTGACTAATTATACTCTCTTTGAAGTCGCCATCTCCTAAATATATTAAATGGTATGTAGGACTAATGATTGTTTCTAAATAATTTGAAATCTCTAAAGCTTCGATAAAATTTACACCAGACCTTCCCGCTTCAAAAAAAGAATAATTTTCAAAGTGAGATTGAAGTAAAAATCCTTGGTTACAGGATATAGGGTTCATAATATTTTCAATATAAGAATCTCCAATAAATGAGAATAATGGCTTTTTACTTGTATCGGCAACTCCTAACATTCCGTAATCATTTACGTGCCATTTTTCTTTAGCATTTCTAAAGTAACCGCTTTGACCGGGTTTATATAACTGTAATCCAGTTTCTGGTTCTACTAATCGTTGTGGTATATCCGATGTTAGTTTTAATGATCTAACGATCAATTCACCCGTGCCAAATGTTATAATTGCAAAAAGAGTAAGTTGTGAAATGAATTTTATCATGCAGACATCTAATTAAAATTGAAAATATATAAATTGTTGTTCTTGTCCAGTAAACCAAAATAGAGATATAATAATCATCAAATAGAACAACCAGCGAATAGATCTATTTTTATTAAGTCCAAGCTTTTCAATTGCATATTGGTTTTCCCTACCAAGCCATTCGACTATAAGAAAAATGATAATTAATATCGATGTATTTACTGCTAAATCCTTTTCTGAAAAATGAGGAAATGTAAATAATGATTTGGAAAATATTGTTTTTAAAAACGACCATGCATGTCCAATATTATCAGCTCTAAAAAATATCCATGCAATTAATGTTAAACTAAATGTTTTACTAATTTGATAAAACTCTTTGAGATTAGGTAAGAGTTTTCCTTGAGCTACGACATCACTATGTATTTTATTCTTTTTTTGTAAAAGTAAAGGGAGAAAATACAACGCATTCAATGCTCCCCAAACAATAAAAGTCCAATTAGCTCCGTGCCAAAATCCACTTGTTATAAATATTATAAAAGTATTTCTAACTTTCATATAAGTTTTTCCTCGACTACCTCCTAAAGGAATATATAAATAATCTCGAAACCATGTTGATAAAGAAATATGCCAACGTCTCCAGAATTCTGCAATATCTCTTGAGAAATATGGAGCAGCAAAATTCTGTTTTAATTTAAATCCAAAAAGTCTAGATATTCCAATTGCCATGTCTGAATAACCTGAAAAATCCCCATAAATTTGGAAAGTAAAAAATACAGCCCCTAATACTAATGTGCTCCCAGAATATTCTGTCGAATTATTAAATATCTCATTTGCTATTTGTGCAGAATTATCAGCAATTACAATTTTTTTAAATAATCCCCATAATAATTGCCTTAATCCATCTACTGCTTTGTTGTATTCAAAGGTTCTTTTTTTTGTAGAATTGAGGAAGTAGATTAGTTGCTCTTTCAATTGGACCCGCCACTAATTGAGGAAAGAAACATACAAATGCAGTAAATGCAATAAAGTCCTTTGTTGGCTCTAATTTTCCTTTGTAAACATCAATTGTATAACTAAGGGTTTGAAATGTATAGAAACTAATTCCAACTGGTAGAATTATATCTAATCCTTGTATATTAATTGGTTGTCCAAAAAATGAGAATGCCGCAATAAAATTATCAAGGAAGAAATTATAGTATTTAAAAAAGCCTAGGAATCCAAAATTGACAAAAACGCTTATCAAAAGTAATACCTTTCTTTCAGATAAGTTTTTAATTTTTGATAACCGAATTCCAATTGAATAATCAATTAATGTGCTAAATAAAATTAGCGACAAAAATCTCCAATCCCACCAGCCGTAAAACAAGTAACTTGCAACTACTATAAATAAGTTTTGAAGTTTTAAATTGTTATTCGCTATGAACCAATACAACAAGAATGTTATTGGTATAAATATTGCAAACTCTATTGAGTTAAAAGCATTTATTCAATTAATTTAACCAGCTTAATTATTAAGCTAGTTTTGTGTTAAATCTATCCAAAAGACCTTTGCTATTTTCAAGAGGTTTGTTGTTTACAATGAGATGGCTACTCCTGGTTGTTGAACTACTTCGCTCTAGGGTGGGAGAAATGAGCTTAAGCCTGTCTTTTTTTGCACTTTTGTACACAGATACAATATCTTGTTAAAAGCAAGATTTAATTCAATAATGGTTAGGGATATAGGCTGTAGACTTACCATGAAATAGAAAATATCTGTGTATTGAATTCAAATGTAGTAAAAAAAAAAGGAGTTTATAGCAAGCTAATTTTTTAGGCAAACAAACGATGGATCGTTTCTGGAATCCACAGCAGCTTTTGTGTAGTTGGATCGAGATAGCACCACTGGGTGCTGCATTGGGCCACGAGGGTAGTGGAGTCACCTAGGTAGAAGCGGACCTTGCGTTCGCTCATAAAGCCTTTGGTGATTTCTACCTGGGTGAGGACGCGGAGGCTATCGCCCAGCTTGGCTTGGCGCTTGTATTCGATGTGGTGGGAGCGAACGACCCATAGACCAAAGGCCTCTGTTTTTCCTGCAATCAAGGATTGCCAATGCGCCCCAGCAATGTCTTGTACCCACTGGAGGTATTGGACATTATTGACATGCTGTAGTTCGTCCAAATGCGCTTCGGTTACTTCAATCTGTTGTTCAAAGGGTTCCATTTATTTTTTTTGTAGGGTTACTTCAAACAGCTTGCTCCAGTTTTTCCCGGTAATAAAAAAGGTTTTTCGTTCGGGATGATAGGCAATACCGTTGAGTACGTTGAGCGATGGAATTTGGGCAACCTTTGATTTGAGCCCTTTGAGGTCAACCACACCCTCTACAGCACCTGTACTTGGGTCAATGATGAGAATTACTTCTTTCTGAAACTGATAGGTATTGGCGAAGATTTTTCCATTCACCCATTCCAACTCATTGATGTTGGTTAAAATGGTTTTGTGGGTCGTAACTTCTATATAACTCAATTCCTTGCCAGTGGCAGGATCTAGCTTCCAAATTTTGGCGGTTCCGTCCGATTTGTACAGAAACTCCCCGTCGTTACAAAGCCCCCAACCTTCTTTGCTTTGGTCAAAAGGGAAAGAACTTTCCATGATCAGGCTTTCTTTATCGTAAATAAAGCCAGTATTGCTTTGCCAGGTCAGTTGATAGACCTTGTCGTTTAACAGAGTTAAACCCTCGCCAAAATAGCTGTCGTCTAAAGGAATGGATTGCGTAATTTTTCCGGTGGTATAGTCTACTTTTCGCAAACTCGATTTTTTATTTAAACCGGTACTTTCATAAAGGGTTTCTCCGTCGAATTCCAAGCCTTGGGTATAGGCTTCCTGGTCGTGCGGATATTCATTCAATAGGGTGTAGGTCCACAATTCTGGCGGGGTGGCTTTCAATAAACGCACGGTGCGTGATGCCACTGTTGTTTCTCCAGCAATAAAATTAATCGCCTTAAGTTGTTGATCGCCCAATTTTTCGTTGACAAAAACATAGGGAAGTGCGAGAACTTGCCCATTGAGGAAGTATTGAGTAGAATCGATGGTGAGTCCTTTTTTGTGTCTGAGGGAAAGGTTAAGGGTATCGCCATGTACAAAAGTATTGGCGTTGGGCTTAATCGTTATTTTGATAGAAGAATCATTTGACCCACAGCTTTTTAGCGCAATGAGGGTCAAGAAAAGGGACATCCATTTCATGGGTTTCAATTTTGATTAAAAATAAGGGAAAAAATCGAAACGAAAATGATTGTGAAGAAAAAGGAGGGTTGTATATTTGCAGCTAGGGTAAGTCCTATACAACCAGCTCCTATTGAACTCCCCCAGGGCGGGAACGCAGCAAGGGTAGATGGTCGTAGCGGTGTGATATAGATCGCTTACCCTTTTTTTTTATGAAACAGACAGTTTTGGTTACCGGTGCTTCTTCAGGCTTGGGAAAATCCATTTCCTTCCACTTGCACTCCCTAGGCTACACTGTAATCGGCACCAGCCGCTCTCCACACAAGTATACCGATTTACCCTTTCCATTATTGGCATTGGACTTGAGTTCACAAGCGAGTATTGATTTGTTTTTTGCGGAATTGGCAACAAAGATCACTCGGTTAGATGTTTTGGTAAATAATGCCGGTGTAGGGATTACCGGAGCAGTAGAAGAGGTGAATTTGACTGCTTTACGGGCGCATTTCGACACCAATTTTTTTGGCCCTTTGGCCATGGTGCAACAAGCATTACCGCTAATGCGCGCAGCTGGAAAAGGAAAAATCATCAATATCACCTCCATAGGTGCCTCCATGGGCTTGCCGTTTCGCGGGGGGTATTCTGCCTCCAAGGGCGCTTTACAACTCATTTCTGAGGCCTTGCGCATGGAAGTCGCCCAATTCGGCATTGAAGTCTGTACGCTTGCACCAGGAGATTATGCCACCGATATTGCCTCTCGTCGCTATTACGAACCCAATAAAAAGGGTTCCCCCTATGAGGCTATCTACCAAGAAAGTTTGTCCACCATGGATGAACATGTTGATGCTGGGAATGATCCCATCGAAATTGCCAAAGCTGTAGCGGGCTTTATTCAGCAAAATAAATTGCGTCCTCACTATGCAGTGGGACCCTTTATGCAACGCTTGTCGTTGACCCTGAAGAAAATCCTTCCACAAAAAATATTTGAACGCTTGTTAAAGAACCACTATAATTTGTAAATTTAAAAAAACAGTCACATGAAATTTTTTATCGACACGGCCAACCTAGATCAAATCAAAGAAGCTGAAGCCCTCGGGGTTTTAGATGGGGTAACCACCAATCCATCCTTGATGGCCAAAGAGGGAATCACCGGGAGTGATAACATCTTAAAGCACTATGTAGCCATTTGTGAGGCTGTAGAAGGTGACGTCTCTGCTGAAGTAATCGCAACCGACTTGGCAGGAATGATCAAGGAAGGGGAAGCACTTGCTGCACTCCACCCACAAATTGTGGTTAAGATTCCAATGATTGAAGATGGAATTAAAGCCTTAAAGTACTTCTCTGATCAAGGCATTAAAACCAACTGTACACTCGTGTTTTCAGCAGGTCAAGCCTTATTGGCAGCCAAAGCAGGGGCAACCTATGTTTCTCCTTTTATTGGACGTTTGGACGATATTTCCACCGATGGGTTGAACCTGATCGAAGAAATCCGTGAGATCTACGACAACTATGCATTTGAAACGCAAATCCTTGCTGCTTCTGTGCGTCATACCATGCATGTGATTGATTGCGCAAAAATTGGCGCAGATGTAATGACTGGCCCATTGAGTTCTATCAAAGGCTTATTGAAGCACCCATTAACCGATATCGGTTTAGCGCAGTTTTTAGCTGATTATAAAAAAGGCAACTAGTTAAACGCCCAACCACTTGGGTTGGTGTTTGAGTACCTTATTATAGATGGGGCATGCAGCTATGTGTGCCCCTTTTATGTAGCCTGTACCCATCAAAAATTCTTTGGTAATTTCGTTTCCTGTAAACTTGAACCTTTGCTTAAAACATTTTACCCATTCTTCTTTATTTTTAGGATGTTGCGTATCCAGCCAATTTTTAAAAGACCCGTACTCCTTTTGCAAAAGTTGTAGTTGTTGCGCATTGTAAATGGCCGCTTCAATCTTCTTTCGCATGCGAATGATTCCTGGGTTTTCTAGGAGCTGAAGTATGTCATCTTCCGTGAAGGAAGCAACTGTATTAATATCAAAATTGGCATAGGCAGCACGTATGCTTTCCTTTTTGTTGAGTACGGTGTTCCACGACAATCCAGCTTGATTGATCTCCAGCAATAGTCGGCCAAAGAGTTCATTGTCGTCTGTTACTGGGAAGCCGTATTCTGTATCATGATAGTGCGCGTGTTTCTCGGAAAAAGCACCCGCTTTAATTGCCTCACAATAGGAAGAGAACGCAGGCATCAGCGGTTGTTTTTAGCAAGCGTTTCTATGAAAGTGCTACTGGAGAAATTTCCGAACCCATCAAGAATTCGCCCATTTTCATTAATGATGATGCCTTTGTTGAGTAGGGTAATGACCCATTCACTACTTGCGCGTTCAAAATTGACCAAGGCGAATTGGTTTTCAGGCGCAATTTTCATAATAGTCTGGTAATTGCGCACCAAGTCGTTATAGGGCTGTATACACACCCCCACAAAGCGATAGTTTGGAAAACGCTCTTTGTATTGTTTGACCCGTTCTTGGGTGCGTTTAAAATGATTCATTTGGGTTTGTGACCAGAAGTAAACCACAGTGCGTTTACCTTTAAAAACTTCATCACTATTGATGATTTCGCCTCTGTTGGTTTCCATTTCTACCACGGGTAACTCTTGTCCGGGTTCCATTTGAATAAGTGAGGCATGGAGACTCAAAATTTCGTTTAGGTAATATGGCGAAGTATTGACAGCGATAAAAAATTGAAGAAATTTCTCGTGATACAAATGGTTGCGAAAATTAAGTAATTCTTCAAAGGCTACTGTGCGCGCTAGGATATTTCGCAATATGGGGTTGCTAATGCGATCATCAATCAGTTGAATTCGCTTGATATTGAATTCAGTTTTGTTTTTTTCTTGAACAAATAGCTGTCCTTCTTCGAGTGCTTCTTGACTCAGATAGCTCATCATATAGGTAATATACGGCTCAAAGTAAACCAGGTCATGCTCGCCATAATTTAAAAACTTTCGAAAATTAAAATAGGTGCTATCCTTTTTAAGGGCTGTTTTACCGCGAATAAGCGCGTAGCGCTCTCTGCGATTTGCATAAGGATAAACATAGGCCGCCTGAGTGATTTTTTGGGCAAGAGGTGTTAACTGAGCTTGATTACTAAACTTCATCCATGCTGCTTTCTTTTCCTGTAAGAGAGAGTCGATGATATGCCCAAAAGCATCAGCATTCAAGACATACTTAGAAGACAGGAAACTTCTTTCTTGTGAAATGTTCAAATAGGTATCCATCAAGAAATTGTTTTTTCCAGACCCTGGGCCACTAAAAACCAAGGAAGCGTTGAAGTCAGACATGTTTGCCCGTGACCAAATAGAATCTCCAGGCTCAATAATGACCATTTGTTTTTCGGGTAAATGTTCCATTTTAAACAAGCCAAAGCGAATGGAATCATAGCGTTTAGCGAACCGATTTTCCTTGTCTAAAGGGAGAGAGTCAATGCGTTGATCATATTTGTATAGCGTAACAAACTCTGAGGAGGGATTGATGATTTGCCCCCCAAAAAAGGCCGTAGTAGGCATCTCCTTTTCTGTGGCACAGCCAAGTATAAAAAGAATTCCGAGTAAACAGCATTGTTTGCGCATGGAGGAATAGATTGATTACTGGCTAAGTTAAAAAAAAGTGTGGAAAGCGGATTTGATTTATGTACTTTTGCAGCATTAAAAAATAAGGATATGCTTTCAGTTTCAAACCTTTCTGTTCAATTTGGAAAACGCGTTTTATTTGACGATGTAAATACCACCTTTACACCCGGGAATTGTTATGGTATTATTGGTGCTAACGGAGCGGGTAAATCCACCTTCCTAAATATTATTGCCGGGAAACAAGAAGCCAATTCGGGGAATGTGCATTTGGAACCTGGAAAACGCATGTCCGTTTTAGAACAAAATCACAATGCATTTGACGAGCATACAGTTTTGGACACCATTCTTCGCGGAAATAAATCCCTGTACAAGGTAAAGGAAGAAATGGATGCCATTTACGCCAAGGAAGATTTTTCTGATGCAGATGGAGAGCGAGTAGGAGAGCTCCAAATTATATTTGAAGAAATGAATGGCTGGAATGCCGACAGTGATGCAGCTGCCATGCTGTCAAATTTAGGAATACCTGAAGCATTGCATTATAACTTAATGGCCGATTTGGATGGGGTGCAGAAAGTACGTGTGCTATTGGCCCAAGCCTTGTTCGGCAACCCAGATGTGCTCATCATGGATGAGCCCACCAATGACCTGGATTATGAAACCATTTTATGGCTAGAGCAGTTTTTGGCCAATTACGATAACACGGTGATTGTTGTTTCTCACGACCGTCACTTCCTCGATGCAGTTTGTACCCACATATCTGACATTGATTTTGGGAAAATCAGTCATTTTTCGGGGAATTATACTTTTTGGTACGAATCTTCTCAGTTGGCTGCACGTCAACGTTCGCAGCAGAATAAAAAGTCGGAGGAGAAGAAGAAAGAGTTGCAAGAGTTTATTGCCCGTTTTTCTGCCAACGTTGCCAAGTCCAAGCAAGCTACTTCGCGTAAGAAAATGATTGACAAGTTAAATATTGAAGACATTAAGCCCTCAAGCCGACGCTACCCAGCCATTATTTTTGAGCAGGAGCGTGAGGCAGGTGATCAAATTCTCAATGTTGAAGGCCTAAAAGCGACACTCGATAATGAGGTGTTGTTTCAAGACGTGAACATCAACTTGGCCAAGGGAGACAAGGCGGTCATTTATTCCAAAGATTCGCGTGCGGTTACTGCTTTTTATGAAATCATTGCAGGGGATGCTAAGGCAGCTGCTGGGAATTTCCAGTGGGGAGTAACCACGACCCAAGCCTATTTACCTCTAGACAATTCACGTTATTTTACAGACCCCATGAGTTTGGTGGATTGGTTACGTCAATATGCACAAACCGAAGAAGAGCGTGAAGAAGTGTTTATCCGCGGTTTCTTGGGGAAAATGATCTTCAGTGGGGAAGAAGCCCTAAAGCAGTCAAACGTTCTCTCAGGGGGAGAAAAAGTACGTTGCATGCTATCCAAAATGATGATGACCCGTTCCAATGTTTTGTTATTGGATGAACCGACCAATCACTTAGATCTCGAGTCTATCACTGCTTTTAATAATGCCTTGAAAAATTTCAAAGGGAATGTGTTGTTGACCACCCACGATCATGCCTTTGCGCAAACAGTTGGGAATCGCATCATAGAATTGACGCCCAATGGCATCATTGATCGTTACCTTACTTTTGATGAATATATGACGGATCCAAAGATCAAAGAATTACGCAATAAGTTGTATGTCTAAATCTTTTATTAAAGATTTTTCTTCTCTTTAGGGAGCGAATCCGACGGTTTTAATTTGCGTTCTACTTTTAAAGTATCAATTGGTTCCATAAAATCTTCAGGGTTTTGAAGAAATTTTAGTTCCTGTTGGGTTGATAAGTGCCCACCAAAAACAGTCATACCGTAGTCATAGAAAGCAATCTGTGTTGGGAATTTTTTGATATTATAATCTTCAATGTATGCCTTTGCCTCCTTTGACGTTGATTTTAGAATTACGAGTTCATAGTTTGAGAGTTCTTTTTTTACCTCACTATTTTTATAGATGATGTTTAATAAATCAAGGCAATGTGAACAATTATCAGAATAAATGGTGACGAGTTTGTCTTGGGCTGTCACTGCAAAGCCTATCATTAGGCTTAAAAAAAGAGTCAAGTAGGTTTTCATATCGAACGATTATTAAGAAATGGATAAGATTTGGGATTAATCTATATCTAATGTATGAAAATTAATCCTTATTTAAACTGGGAGTGGGTTCTTTCCGCTAGTTTACTTTAATAGAAGGTTTATCATGACATAAAAGGAGTTCTGGTTAAAAAGAATGTTATTCGTTATCTAAATAAAAACGTATATTTAATCAAAATCAACTTATTATGTCCAGTAAATTTTTTGGGAATAGAACCACTAAAAACGATGATAAACCTTCCGCCAAGAAAGCACCTAAAGCCAAAGGGAGTTCAAGAAGCAACACCGGCGTTAGAAAAGTAGGCCGGGGTAAGTAAGCCTTTTTGTTGCTGAAATTTGAGTCTTTTAAAATAAACCGTTAATTCAATTATTCAACGAGTGCCACCAACCGTGCTGGTCTTGCAGAGGACTCATTTATTTCGGTCCGTGTTTGAATAGGTCACCAATTTTGTCGCTATACTAGGTGTTTTATTATGTCCTTTTGTACTTAGAAAAGCAATATGATAGTTATGTAACCGAAGGGCGTTGGATAGATTTGATGTTTATTCTTACATTTAAATAAATATTTTATATAGATGGCTTTTAACCGCCTAGAAAGGTATAGCAGGCGTTATAAAGGCGTGCTAGGCGACAGATTTTTTTTCAATTAATAGGTTCTTCGTATAACTGTTTACCCCAAAATTGAATATCCCTCTCAGGTAAATGAGAATGATTCATTAGCTGATAAATCTCTTCTTTAATTTCTTTGATGGCGTTTGGGTCTTCTGTACGTATTCTAGTTTCATGATTATGTTTAGTTCCGCTAAATGTAAAATTCAGTGAGCCTAAATACGCTATTTGGTCATCAATTAAATAGATTTTACTGTGTATAAACGTGTCACTTTGGTCAGATTTGTCAGGTGACATATAAACCTTAAATGGGAAAAGTTGAGAATACCAATAAGTATAAATCCGCTTATTCTTTATTTTAATTTTATAAAGCTTAACAACTAAAAATAAAATTATAATTGGAATTAGTCCAAAAGCTGTTTTTATATCTTCAAAATGGTAAGCAACACCAATTAATGTTATCAGAAGTCCAAATCCAATGCAAGTTAGGATTTTAGAAATGTCTTTCCATTTTTCTCTTTCTTCAACTGCTATTTCGTCAGTTTCAATATTTTGATTTATTAACTCATGAATGTTTTTGTCGTAACTTCCATAAAAATCTTCAATATTATCTGATGTTATTAATTCAACAACAAGATTTTTCTTTCGAATTTTTATCAATTCTTTAATTAAAAATGGAGATAAATATGGCGAAATAATTTTAATAGATTTTCGCGCACTACGTATATCATTTAAGAGCTTTTTCCCTGCTCCCTTTCCTATGTATATATCGCAATTTGCTCCATTATAAAACATTCCCAATCAGTTTTTCGATATTTTTTCTAACGGTCTCGTATAAGAATAATAGCGGATTTATAACGACTAAATTTTCGGTTAAACGCAGACCTTATTTATATTTACTTACTTTTATTTTAGCAATTAAATCGTTATTATTTTTATACAATGTTAGGCGCTGTTTTTTATTTTAGCTATTTTACTAACTACCGTTTTAACATCAATTCTGTTTTCCCAATTTTCTTTACAATCAACAGTTACATTGTAAAGATAATCAGGTGTTAAACTGATTGAACTTCCTGAATTTTTCTTAACCAGTTTTTTTATAAGATTAATAATTGCGTGAGTAATGAAATGCCCTTTAATATGAAACCAAAGTTCTTTCTCCGATTGGTTTATCAAGTTTTCGATGGTTTCTAGTTCCTCAGCTGTAAATTTTGTTTTGACACTATTAATGAAAGATTCTGTTTTTTGAGGACATATTTCAAATGACTTTTGGCCTTTTAAAAATTTATAACAGTTATCTCCAAATATGCACACACCCTTTTGGTATTTATGATTTGCTACATCTAAAATGATTAAGTCACGAACTGAATTAGAGAAATTTTCAATCCATTCGTTGAAATCTTCTGAAACATCAACTTTTTTTCTGCAGAATTTTGAAATGGTGTTTTCTATCTCATTGTAACTGTAATACATTGTATTCTCAATAGAATAACCATATGTTCTAATAATTTTTGGATGAGTAAAATTATCGTCTAGAAAATCATAATGGTCATTGTCTGTAGCAACATAAAATTCGGCATCTGAATCTATGATGTTTTGGATATACTTTTCAAGTTCCTTGTTTCCACCAACATCTTCGATATGTGCTTCAACTTCGGCTATATCAAATAGATTATCCCAAAATAAAGGGTCGTCTTGACCTTCAACATAGACAATAAACTGTTTATTGTAAAAAAGTCCTTTTACTTCTAGAGCTTCTTTTGAATATTCTAAATCATCCATTAATAATCCTTTCCATATTAATTACACTTTCCTTGAACTTTCCAACTATTTCAGGTGAATGGGTTGCTACAACGACTTGAGAATTTGGATTCAATTTTTTGATAGATGAAATAACTTTTCTTTGCCACTCAATATGCAGAGAAAGTTCAGGTTCGTCTGCTATAAATAGTGTTTCTTCACCTTTTTGAAGTAATGCTTCTGTCAAAAGAATTATTAACTGTTTTTCTCCTGACGATAGTTGGGCAAGAGGAATAGATGTATCATCTTTAATAACAGAGATTCCACCTGTTTTACTGTCTTGAAGGGAAAAGTATTTTGTATCGTGAAATTCATTAAGTAAATTGATGAAATCATCCAGTCTTTCAAAGATTCTTTTTTTGTCATCTTCAAGTTTAGATGAAAGCTCGTTTATTCTACGAGTTCTTCTTAGAAGTGTAAGTGGCGTAACATCATTTGGGTAAACTCCCTTTTCTTTGTCCTTTACAGCCTCATTAATTGAATTTGCAGCCTTTTTTATCGCTTCGATGTGTCTATCAATTGCTTCATCCGTTTGACTATCTAAAATACCTAATCCTCTATAAGCTTGTTTTAGACCAATCCCAATTCTTCGAATATCTAACTTAACAGGCTCATTAATTTTCACGTAATCAAAATCTTCATTGAATAACATTGAGCGCAACACATCTTCTTGAAAACCCTTTGAAAGTTTACTTAATTCCGTTTCTAATTGAAGTTGATAGGTAGTTAAGTCATTTATTAATTCTTCAAGTCGAGCATCTATAACATTTGAAATATCTTCACGTCTATTTTCTTTAAACTCATCTGTTATGTCTCTGTTAACAGAGAGATAAGAAACATTGATTAATTTATTTAATGCATTTTTTATTTCTTGAATTTCTCGGTAGAAGCGAGGGTGAAGTCTGCCATTTCGCCTATTAATATATTTTAATTCTCTGGTAGGAATAATTGGTAACTTATGTTTTTTTGCTCCAATTTTGTAAATAATTTCTTTGTATTGCAGATTGTCAGCAAGTTTTTCAACTTCAACTTTTCTTGATTTTTTCCCGCTGTATAAATTGATAATTATTCTGTCAAATTGTAAAGAATGAAGTAATTCTAAGTCAACAGATAGAACTGCTTGAAGTAGATTTATAAAAGTCGTTTTTCCAGTACCATTTCTTCCAATGAATATGTTGACGTCTTCGTGGAATGAAGATTCAATAGAGTGTTGTCCCCAAAACCCTTCAATTGATACATCTTTAAGTTTAAACATTTTTCTATTGTTGTTTTAAATTGCGCCCAACGTCTGAATATACGCATTGCGTTTATTCCTCCTTTATAACCTTCGCTTATCCATTGTGGATTCAAAAGGTTAATTGGTTAAAATACAATGCCTTAGATTTAATTCAAGCGTAAAACGTTTTGATCAAAAGCGAAACACCTGATTAATCCCCCAAAAGTCCAGTGTAGAAAATCCAGTAGCATAGGTTATCGGTAGTAGAACAGATTGGGGCTGTCAGGGTAAATGTAATAAAAAAAGTATTATGGCCTTGTGCGCGTTTGGATTACGTATCACCTACGGAATGACTTTTTGAGTGTATGTAGGGAATTACTGTTGTCTAATCACCATTGCCTTTGGTCAAGTTTGTATTCCTTATGAAGTACGGAATGATGTTTCGTCTTCCAATAAGGCGACCACCCGTGCTGGTCCCGCAGAGGCGCCTTTTATCTTCAATGGGAAAGCAGCCACTTTAAAGCCTGATAGGGGGAGTGCATTGAGGTTTGTCAATTGCTCCATGTGACAATATTCCTTTTCTACACCCACTAAGTGGGCTTCCCAAAACAGTTCGGGATTGTTGCTCTCTTTTGCCTTTTTGATGAGATAGGGCAAGGGTAAATCCCAGCCCCACTGGTCAATTCCCATGACCCGTACTCCCTGATCGATCAGCCACGAAGTGGCTTCAGCACTCATGCCTGTTCCTTTTTTGAAAAAATCTTTTGTCCCCATTAAACGGTCTCTTCCAGTTTTAATTAGAACAATAGTAGTTGGAAGAATCGTCAGATTATGTTGGTTTAGGAAATTTTTTAAATCATGAACAGTTATTGGGTCAAAGTCAGCTTTGTGCTGCATATCTATGACCATGCCATCTCCATAGCACCATTCTAGTGGAACCTCATCGATGGTTTTGGCTTTCTTACCCATGGAAGTGGGAGCATAGTGCCAAGGAGCATCTAGGTGAGTGGTAGAATGTACGCCCATTTTTCGAATCTCATCGTCTGCCCATCCCATAAAAGCCTTTGGAAATAAACGAAAGGGTAAACCAAATAAGCGAATGATCCAACGGGATGCACGGTGGGCTTTGTGTTTGATCTTTACTTTCATAAAGAAAGGATCATTAGCGTTGTACTGTATGGTCTTAGATAAATCGATAATTTTCATGGGTCATTACTTTGCTTTACTAAAGATAAGAAGAAGTTAAATAGGGAGTTAAATTTAAATTTTGGGCACAAAAAAAGGGAGCGAGCTCCCTTTTTGAATAGATCAATTTTGTCTAGGCAAAGATAAAATAAGTGCTTACGACGATAATAATCACAATCGCGCCCATCACTTTGACATGTTTCCAAGGAGTGATATCTACCTGCTCAGTATAGGCTTGTTCGTAGGCGACTTCTCTTGGCATTAGCTTTCCAATCAATAACATGATGCCAACATTAAAGAGGAATAAAATGGCCATTACATGAAGGAAATGCGGATAGGTCCCTCCGTTTTCAATCACATAATCTTTTAGGAAGAATTGACTTATCGAATATAAAATTACCCCAGACCCCATGGCGACTTTCGCTGCTATGGCAGGGACGTGCTTTGTGCGATACCCCACAAGAATTATGGTTAAAATTGGAATGCTGTAACAACCGTTAATCTCTTGTAAGTAGCCAAAGAGTCCTTCTGGAGCATTAGCAATGCTTGGTGCGATAAACATGGATAACAGGGCTAAAACAATCCCAAAGGTTTTCCCTGCTTTAACCACTTGGCGTTCATTCGCCTCTTTCTTAATGTATTGCTTGTAAATATCTAATCCAAATAAAGTTACCGAACTATTTAAGGCCGAGTTAAACGAACTTAAAATCGCCCCAAAGAGTACTGCGGCGAAAAAGCCTAAGAGTACAGGCGGTAAAACTTTATTGACCAATA
>ENA-OUOG01000677-OUOG01000677.1-marine-metagenome-genome-assembly--contig:-NODE-677-length-43326-cov-4.652015_pt1 | contig 43326 bp, 44 predicted proteins | sample MGYA00248635_ERZ508505 | MGnify/ENA primary metagenome ERZ508505 (study PRJEB26176, sample SAMN06267871) | marine metagenome | isolation source: Saanich Inlet, British Columbia, Canada | place: Pacific...
AGCCACCATGTCACGGGACAACATCTGGTTGTTGATGGCGGTATGTTGCTCGGCATGCCCACCAAAATGCAAATGCAGCAATAATCATCACCAAATAACCTATTGAGAGCCAAACATGACCCAAATAGAAACGCTAAAAGCACATGTAAAAGATGCCATTGACGCTATGGCACCAATGTTGATTAAGGCGAGCCATGATATTCATGCCAATCCAGAGATTGCGTTTCAAGAACACTATGCGCACGATCTCTTAACGGGCTTGGTTGAAAGCGAAGGTCTCCAGGTTGAACGAGGCGCTTGCGGTTTGGACACGGCTTTTATAAGTGAATTTGGCGCAGGTGAACCCATTGTTGGTATTTTATCAGAATATGATGCCTTACCCGGCATCGGCCATGCCTGTGGTCATAATATTATTGCAACATCAGGTTTGGGGGCAGCTCTCGCCCTCGCAAAGCTGGGGAATACTCTCCCTGGTCGCGTGCGTTACCTTGGCACCCCCGCCGAAGAAACCGGAAATGGCAAAGAGATCATGGCACGTCAAAATGCTTTTGATCACCTCGACGCCGCAATGATGGTTCATCCAGCTGGCTATGATCTCATCACGATGCCAAGCCTTGCAGTCAATGAAGTGCGCGTAACCTATACAGGTAAATCAGCGCACGCTTCAGCGATGCCATCAGAGGGCATTAACGCACTTGATGCTTTGGTTACCGCTTATCAATCAATTGCTCAACTTCGACAGCATATCCGTGCGTCCGAGCGTATTCACGGTATTTTTACGGAATCAGGCCTTGCCCCCAATATCGTACCTGATCGCGCGTGCGGAACATTCTATGTTCGCGCCGCCAATGGCATAGCGCTCGCAGATTTGAAAAAACGCGTCAAAAATTGCTTTGAAGCCGGCGCCCTTGCAACAGGATGTGAGGTTAAGATTGATTGGGCTCTAGCAGACTATCTTGAAATTAAGGATAGCTGGTCAATAGCTGAACGCTATAAACAAAATGCTGAGAGCATTGGCCGTGGGTTTTTGGATATAGAAAAAGCTCGCAAAATGGGCGGAGGGTCTACAGACATGGGCAATGTCAGCCATCGCGTCCCTTCTATTCACCCTATGATTGCTTGCGCGCCTCCTGGAGTGGTGATTCACAATCCTGAATTTGCGCGTCACGCCGCCTCTCCTAAAGGCGACCAGGCTGTTCTTGATGGGGCCAAAGCATTGGCAATGACAGCAATCGATGTGATCTGCGATCAGGACTTGCGCGCTCATGCCCATGAACAATTCAACAAGACGGCAAAAGAGTCTGCCGCCTCCTTAACACAAGCCTATCACCACGATGGCGATGCCAGCTTGGGCGGTTGCGGCTGCTGTTAAATATACAAAACCATTTGCATGCGGAAGTCAGCTTGGGTAAGAAGTATGCATCTTTAGGAGTGAATAAATGGCTGATAATCATATTATCAAAATTGCAAATGATATGGGCGTAGATGAAATTTTTGTTGGCGTTCGCGCATTTGAATGTATTGGTGCAAATGCACCCTATGATCACCCTCATATCTTTCTTGAAATGGGGGATGAAGACGATATTGTGTGCCCTTACTGTTCAACGCGTTATCGCTTCAATGAAAAATTAGGAACCACCAAGTCAAAGCCAAATGGTGCAATTTGTAGCTAATTTTTACCGGCACTGCGCGACACAGCAAGCGCGTAGAAAAAAATCTTTATAGAGCCCTCAATCACTTTCAAGACTTTGTCCTTTTTAAAAACCTAATGGGCATCCACCATTTATGTCGTCCTGATACCTACACACAAAAGACGAACATTTTAGAATTTTAATATTATTCGCGTAGAGACCTGTTATGCAAAAATCATTTATTCGTATCATTGTGCTTATTGCCGCTCTTGCAAGCCTTGTGACCGCTGGAGTTTTCTTTGTAACCACACCAGATATTCCTCGCGAGGTCATGGCGCAACGTTATGCAAATGATGCATCTGTGTTTCTAAATTGGGGCAATGGCGATATTGTTCATTACAGAGATGAAGGCAATGCATCAGCACAGCCAATTATTCTTATTCATGGTTCCAACGCCTCATTACAAACCTGGGAACCTTGGGTTGAGCTTTTGAAAAATGATTACCGGCTCATCAGCCTTGACTTGCCAGGACATGGCCTAACTGGCGCAATGCAAAACACAAATTATCAGCCCGACGAAATGGGAGCGTTTATCATTGAGTTTGCTGAACGCTTGGGACTAGAAAATGTTGTACTTGCCGGCAACTCAATGGGTGGGTATGTGAGCCTCGAGGTTGCCCTAAGAAAGCCAGAGCTTGTTAAGGCATTAATATTAATCTCATCCGCGGGCATGCGGCGAGACGCAGATGATGAAGGTAGTGTCGGCGCTTTTAAGCTTGCTCAATCTGAAATGGGCCGCGAAATTCTAAGACGGGTGACACCACGTTTTATCATTGAAGACACAATCAAAAAGATTGTCGCGGATCCTGACACATTTGTCACAGATGAACGCGTCGATCTTTATTGGGACATGCAACGCATGGAGGGTACACGAGACGCAAACCTTAAGCGCTTTCAAGGTTATGCCGCTCGGGGCTCTGTTGAAGACCAAATCAGTATGATCACAGCCCCAACACTGATTTTATGGGGTCGTCATGACACATTGATCAAACCAAAATATGGCGAACGAATGCAGAAAATCATCGTGGGAAGCGAACTCATCATATATGAAAATGCCGGACATATGGCCATGGACGAAATTCCAGAGCAGTCTGCCCTCGACGCAAGACGCTTTCTCGCTTCGTTAAACTAATCAATTCATAATAACCTTAGAGCCAATTGATTCTTAAGCGCATCGTTAAAAACGAACATCAACTATTATATATAAAGGGGGTTGTAGGCCGCTGAACAGTGCCATTCGCCCTCATGAGGCGAGGCATTTATGGTGGCCCCGGCCGGACTTGAACCGGCACTCCTGTTCGGACACAGATTTTAAGTCTGCTGCGTCTACCACTTCCGCCACGGGGCCACTGGCAGGCCTTATAACACGGGTTTTATTTTGCCTCTACGGTAAATGTCTCTCCAATGCGCATAATTCTCGCTTTATTTCCTGCTGCAAGCTTAAAGCGCTCCATCGGCTCAAGAAAAGGCTCAAAAGAAAGCATAAATGTGCCCCAATGCATAGGAACCATGGCGGTACAGCCGACATCAAGCCCAACTTGAACACCACCCTCAGGGTCCATATGAGCCCCCCGCATCATAGGGCGTGGATTATAGGCACCAACACTCATTAAACCCAAATCACATTTTCCATAATTTTTTGCGATATCTGCTCCAATATCTTTAAAAACTGTCGGATGTGTTTCTGTATCACCAGTATGATAAATTGTGGCGCCATTTCCGTTCATGGCATAGGACATCCACAATGTCTTATCTTTATCAAAACCGCTTCGGGACGACCAATGAATGGCTGGATAGGCCGCGACCTCAACCCCTTTGACCTGCGTGCGCTCATACCAGTCGAGTTCGACAATGGCTTTAAAGCCCATATCCTTTGCGTATATGCCCAAACCTAGCGGTACAATTAAAGTCACACGCTGTGGATTTGGTAAATTGGCCAGTGAATCAAGGTCGAGGTGGTCATAATGCGAGTGGGAAATAATAATGACATCAATATCTATGAGATCATCCAGCTCAATAGCTGGGCGCACAATTCGTGAAGGACCCGCAAAACTTACTGGCGAAGCACGTTTTGAAAATATAGGGTCTGTCAAAACCTTAACGTCACCAAGTTTTACAAGAAATGTGGCATGACCGATCCAGGTCACACTATTATCCCCAGCCATAGCAAGTTGGGACTGAACTTCTTCGCCCTCCAACGCAAAATCAGGCGGAATATTATCTCGATAGCCGGTGATGTTTCGCCAGATCATTTTACTAAAAAATGACAGGCGCACAGCCAAAGATGATCCATGTTCGGGGCTATTTGGGGGGTTACGGAACCCGCCATCAATATGATGATAAGGCTTATCCTGCAAACGATCACTCATGCTAACTCCGCAACCAGTCAAACTCAAACACAACCAAACAAATAATGTGCTCTTTACAACACGCATACTGACTCCATAAAAAAACGGCAACCCAAGGGTTACCGTTTAAATATAGACCGCTTTTAAAAGCTGACGAGTCTTAGCCGTCTAGGCCTTGCCATACTGGCCAGCAGTTTTTACCAGCTTTAGAAGCAATAGCTGCTTGAGCTTCTTTAGCATTAGCGCCGCTTTGTGATGTTGTGTAATCGTCTTTACCTGTGCACCATACGTAAAACTTATGGTTTCCAGATTGTGACATAGCTTCAAAGCTTGAATCTAGAGCAAATGCGCTCGGTGCTGACATACCAGCGATAACAGCCAAAACAGCTGCTGATTTTGTGAATTTTGACATAATAGCCTCCCCTTCAAATTCAATAACTAAACATTGTCAGAGTTTCTAAACGAATAAAACTTAAAGTTTTGTAATATTTCGTTAGAGAAGGGTTTTATCTTATCTTTAAGCTAAAAGACCTTTGAAATCCTTTACTTTTCGGGCCTTTCAACCACAGCACCACCAACCTCTTGAATGTGTTTGGCAATTTCATGAGCCAGCTTATCCAGCAAACCTTGATCCGTCGACCGCGCAACCACACTTACACCAGCGCTTCCAGCAATATAATAAGGGTAAAGCCCGATAGATACGTTATCATGATTTTTTTGAAGCACTTCCATACGATCAGCAATCGTGCCTTCAGGAATATTCCCTGTAATCGTCACCGATTGCATTTGTTCGCCACCTTTAAGCTTTGACAAAATACCGTCAAGCATGGCCTGCATGATCTTAGGAATACCTGCCATAACAAATACATTTTCAATATAGAACCCAGGCGCTGCGCTAACAGGGTTATCAATAAGCTCTGCGCCATGAGGTATGCGCGTCATACGTTGACGTGCGGCATTAAACTCGACATCAGCCTGCGCATAATGCGCCTCAAGACGACGATAGGCTTCGGCATGAGGTCCAATCCCAACCCCAAAAGCCGCAGCAACGCAGTCAGCCGTAATATCATCATGGGTTGGACCAATCCCCCCCGTTGTAAAGACATAATCATAGTTATTACGAAGGGCGTTAATGGCATCGACAATTCGTTCTTCAACGTCCTGAACCACCCGCGCTTCAGCAACATTTATCCCGATTTCGCCAAGAACATTGGCAATATGGCTTAAATTTGCATCTTTTGTACGCCCTGTGAGAACTTCATCTCCAATGAGCAGAACAGCAGCAGTAACGTTTGATGGTTTTGGGTTAGACATGTTAATCCATTTCTAATCTGGAGGTATCTCTTGCTATTAAACTAGTCTTATAGACACGACAAGCAAGCAGATACAATTTTTGAAAGCTAGAATTTATATACCAAGCATGGTAATTGAATGGGCACAATGACGTCAAAAAGGCGTTGGAGGATGTCGTGATTTATATGCAAGCAGCAGAGGCGCCCGATCGCAATACGGGCTTAATCAAACTTCACAACGCTGAAGACTTTGAGCACATGCGTGTTGTTGGCAAAATGGCAGCCAAAACCTTAGACGAACTCACCCAATTTGTTGATGTTGGCGTCTCAACGGACGCGCTTGATCAAAAAGCTTTAGAAATTATGCAAGATTTTGGCGCTTGCCCTGCTCCGCTTAATTATCGTGGTTTTCGTCGGAGCATTTGCACCTCTGTAAACCATGTTGTCTGCCACGGCATTCCAGGCGAACGCTATTTAAAAGATGGCGACATCGTTAATATTGATGTCACTTTATTTTATAATGGTTGGCATGGCGACCACAGCCGAATGTATGGTGTTGGTAGCGTCCCAATTCGCGCCAATCGATTGATGGATGTCACTTATGAGGCCATGATGCGCGGCATTGAGGTTGTTCGCCCTGGCGTAACACTTGGTGACATTGGCGCTGCAATTCAAACTTATGCTGAAGCCGAACGCATGTCTGTTGTCCGTGACTTTTGCGGTCACGGCTTGGGGCGCATATTTCACGATGCTCCAAATATCCTCCATTATGGCCGCGCGGGTGAAGGCCTTGAGCTCAAAGAAGGCATGTTTTTCACAATTGAACCAATGTTAAATCTTGGTAAACAGGCCGTGAAGATTTTAAATGACGGCTGGACAGCAGTCACGCGTGATAGATCTTTATCTGCTCAATTTGAACATTCCGTTGGCGTGACATCAACAGGTGTCGAAATTTTCACGACTTCATTAGCAGGTTTAGACACACCGCACCGCAAGAAAGACACAGCTTAAACCGAACCTATAAAAACTGGCGCCTTCAAAAATAAAAATCATGCCATCAGATAATACTCATCATGCAATAGGACATCGAAGCCGACTAAGAGAGCGTTTCTTGGTTGGTGATAGTCAGTCGCTTCACGAATATGAACTCCTCGAGCTCATTTTGTTTCGCTCAATTCCTCGTCGTGATGTTAAGCCATTAGCCAAAGACCTCATTAAACGATTTGGCGACTTATCAGGTGTATTGGCCGCAAGCTATGACGCGTTAATTGAATGTGAAAGCATCACGCCCAATATTGCAACAGACCTCAAATTAATTGAGACAGTTGCTCTCAAACTGGGACAAGCACGCATCATTAATCGCACGCTCCTCTCATCATGGGATGATCTCATAAATTACTGCCGCGCCAAAATGGCAGAAAAAGCGACAGAAGAATTCAATGTTGTGTTCATGGACAAAAAGAACCAGGTCATTGCGTTTGAGACAGTATCGCGTGGAACCGTCGACCACGCACCGGTCTATCCGCGCGAAGTCATGAAACGAGCGCTACAACTCAATGCATCTGCAATTGTTCTTGTCCATAACCATCCTAGTGGGGATCCTACGCCGAGCAAAGCTGATATCGACATGACGCGGCGGATTCAAGATATTTCAGCTAATTTATCAATCCGCCTGCATGACCATATCATTATTGGCAAGAAATCTGAGTTCAGCTTCAAAAACTTGGGGTTAATAGCGTAATTCTCAACCTATTTCGTCTTCACTCGCTTTAATCTGAACGCAAAATCGGCTACAGCAGGAGGATCAAGGAGAGACGAATGATTCCACGTTATGCACGCCCTGAAATGACAGCGCTCTGGGAGGCCGAAAGTCGCTTCTCAATCTGGCTGGAAATTGAAACGCACGCCATGGACGCTATGGTGAAGTTAGGCATTGTTCCTGAAGAGGCAGCCAAAGCTGTTCGTGAACGTGGTGGCTTTGACGTCGACCGCATTGATGAAATCGAACGCGAAGTTAAACATGATGTGATTGCGTTTCTAACCAGCCTATCTGAACATGTTGGACCAGAAGCTCGGTTTGTGCACCAAGGCATGACATCATCAGACGTTCTCGACACATGTTTGAGCGTTCAGCTTGTGCGCGCTGCCGATATTTTGCTTGCCGACCTCGATGAATTGCTTAAAGCCATCAAAACGCGTGCCTTTGAACATAAATTAACGCCGACGATCGGACGTAGCCACGGCATTCATGCCGAGCCCACAACCTTTGGTCTTAAATTGGCTCAAGCCTATGCTGAATTTGATCGCAACAAAAAACGGCTTGAAATGGCGCGTGAAGATATTGCCACCTGCGCCATCTCTGGTGCCGTAGGCACATTTGCAAATATTGATCCTTCCGTTGAAGCACATGTTGCACAGGCCATGGGTTTAAGCATTGAGCCTGTTTCAACCCAAGTCATTCCACGCGATCGCCACGCTTTCTTTTTTGCAACATTGGGCGTCGTTGCTTCCTCTGTTGAACGTCTTGCCATTGAAATTCGTCACCTTCAACGCACAGAAGTTCTTGAGGCTGAGGAGTTTTTCTCCGAAGGACAAAAGGGATCCTCGGCCATGCCGCATAAGCGCAACCCTGTTCTGACCGAAAACCTAACAGGTCTTGCTCGCCTCGTTCGGGGCATGGCTTTGCCAGCTATGGAAAACGTAGCACTTTGGCACGAACGCGATATTTCTCATTCATCCGTAGAACGCATGATTGGTCCTGATGCAACTATCACACTTGATTTTGCTATTGCTCGTCTCACAAATGTTGTAGCGAATCTATTGATTTACCCTGATCGCATGCACGCTAATTTGGACAGATTAGGCGGCCTTGTTCATTCTCAGCGTGTTCTTCTTGCATTAACGCAGGCTGGAATAAGCAGAGAAGATTCTTATCGGCTTGTACAACGAAATGCTATGCCTGTATGGCGTGGTGAAGGCCAATTCCTTGACCTGTTAAAGGCTGATGATGAAGTTATCCTCTCAGATGCCGAACTCGAAAGTTTGTTTAACCTCGACTTTCACTTCAAGCATGTCGATACAATTTTCAATCGCGTATTCGGGTCTGCTTAAAGCCCGACCCAAAGGAGATACTCATGTCGAAACGCCGCCGCATTTACGAAGGTAAAGCAAAGGTTTTATATGAAGGACCAGAACCAGGAACCTTGATTCAGTTCTTTAAAGATGACACGACAGCCTTCAACAATGAAAAGCATGATGTCATTGAAGGAAAAGGTGTTCTTAACAATCGTATTTCAGAACATATTTTCTTAAAACTAGCAGATATTGGGATCCCAACTCATTTTATCAAAAGCCTGAATATGCGCGAACAACTCGTGCGTGAGGTGGAGATTATTCCAATCGAAGTGGTTGTTCGCAATGTTGCAGCTGGTTCCATTTCTAAACGCTTAGGACTAACTGAAGGTGAGCCATTGCCGCGCTCAATTGTTGAATATTATTACAAGAATGACGCGCTTGGTGACCCGATGATCAGCGAAGAGCATATTACGGCTTTTGGTTGGGCAACTCCGCAAGAGCTTGACGAGCTTATGTCAATGGCTCTTCGAATTAATGACTTTTTATGCGGTCTCTTTAGTGCGGTTGGCATACGTTTAATTGACTTCAAGCTTGAGTTTGGTCGCCTATGGGAAGGCGAGTCTATGCGCATTATTTTGGCCGACGAAATTAGTCCAGACGGATGTCGCCTTTGGGATATGAAGTCAAATGACAAAATGGATAAAGACCGTTTCCGCCAAGATCTTGGCGGCTTAATGGACGCTTATCAGGAAGTCGCAACACGCCTTGGCGTATATACGTCCATTGGTCATGACGGTAAATCCGGTCCTGTTTTGGTAAATTGAGGAAAACATGAAAGCTATTATTCGTATTACCCTAAAAAATGGTGTACTCGACCCACAAGGAAAAGCGATAGAATCCGCGCTTGGACAGCTTGGATTTGAGGGCGTTGAGGAAGCGCGCCAAGGCAAGCTTATTGAGCTTCAAGTCGCTGAAACAGACCCTGTCAAAGCCAAAGCAAACATTGCGCATATGTGTGAGAAGCTACTTGCCAACACTGTTATCGAAAATTATGCAATTGAATTGCTGGACGCTTAATCCATGACCGCAACTGTAATCGTATTTCCTGGCTCAAACTGTGACCGCGATGTAGCCGTTTGTTTAGAAGCCGCCCTCGGAGAAGTCCCCATTATGGCCTGGCATGGCGATCATCAATTGCCTGACTGTGACGCTATAATTTTACCAGGTGGTTTTTCTTATGGTGATTATCTCCGAGGTGGTTCAATTGCTGCCCAAAGCCCAATCATGCGCGAGGTTGTTTCTGCAGCGCAAAAAGGCATACCTGTCTTGGGGATCTGCAATGGCTTTCAAATCTTAACTGAATGCGGGCTTTTGCCTGGTGTATTGATGCGCAATAGTGGCCTCAAGTTCATTTGTCGCGATGTCGACTTAACCGTTGGCAATACGCAGACACCATTTATGAGTGGCTATAAGCGTGACCAAAACATCACACTGCCAATTGCGCATAATGAAGGTAATTATTTTGCAAGCGATGAAACACTCGACGCTTTAGAAGACAATGACCTTATCGTCCTACGCTATGCTGGCGAGAACCCAAATGGCGCCAGCCGTGCAATTGCAGGTATTCGCAACCAAGCTGGCAATGTTGTTGGTATGATGCCCCACCCCGAGCGCCTGGCCGAAGCCGCTCTTGGAGGTGAGGATGGTCGCGCCATCTTTGACGGCCTAGCCTCTTTTTTAGCTAAGTAACGGATTAATCATGAGCACTGACACCTCACAGCGTATTGAGCAAAATAATATTGAAATCACAGATGCTGTGGTTGCTGAACATGGCCTAAAGCCTGACGAATATAAGCTCATTGTTGAACATATGGGGCGCACCCCTAACATGACCGAGCTCGGTGTATTTTCCGTTATGTGGTCTGAGCACTGCTCTTATAAATCTTCTCGTAAATGGCTTGGAAAGCTTAACACAAAAGCCGCCCATGTTATTCAGGGGCCTGGTGAAAATGCCGGTGTTATCGATATAGGAGACGGCTTAGCGGCTATCTTCAAAATGGAAAGCCATAACCACCCCTCATTTATCGAACCGTATCAAGGTGCTGCAACTGGCGTTGGCGGGATTATGCGCGATGTCTTTACAATGGGCGCGCGACCAGTTGCCAATATGAATGCTCTTCGTTTTGGTGATCCAAGCCACCCCAAAACGCGCCATTTGGTTTCTGGCGTAGTTTCTGGCATTGGCGGTTATGGCAATTGTATTGGTGTGCCAACCGTTGGTGGCGAAGTTAATTTTGATAAAAGCTACAATGGCAACATCCTCGTTAACGCAATGTGCGTTGGCATTGCCGCCACAGATAAGATTTTCTATGCGGCAGCCTCTGGTATTGGCTCCCCTGTCGTTTATGTCGGGTCAAAAACAGGTCGCGATGGTATTCACGGCGCAACAATGGCCTCGGCTGAATTTGATGACGCATCAGATGAAAAACGTCCAACTGTTCAAGTTGGCGATCCATTTACCGAAAAACTTCTGCTTGAGGCTTGTCTTGAGCTTATGGCCTCAGACGCTATTGTTGCAATCCAAGACATGGGGGCGGCTGGCCTCACGTCATCATCTGTTGAGATGGCCTCAAAAGGTGATATTGGCATTGAACTTGATCTTGATCATATTCCCTGTCGAGAAACAAAAATGACCGCCTATGAAATGCTGCTTTCGGAAAGCCAAGAGCGCATGCTTATGGTTTTAAAGCCGGGGCGCGAAGCCGAAGCATCTGCAATATTTGAGCGGTGGGGATTAGATTTTTCCGTTATAGGCGTCCTAACACCCACCAAGCGAATGGTTATAAAACACCAAGGGGAGATCGTCGCCGATATGCCACTTGGTCCACTCGCTGACGGTGCTCCGCTCTATTCACGCCCTTATGTTGAAACACCCAAACGCCCGGTCATTAAGGCGGGCGACGTTGCGCATAGCTTATCTGTATCCCAAGCATTGGAAAAAATGGTAGCGCTCCCAGACTTGGCAAGCAGACGTTGGATTTGGGAACAATATGACCACATGGTCATGGGAGATACGGTTGGACGTCCAGGCGGCGATGCCGCCCTGGTACGTGTACATGGCACACAAAAAGCACTGGCAATCGCCACTGATGTTACACCACGATATTGTTATGCAGACCCAGTCGAAGGTGGCAAACAAGCTGTTTGTGAAACCTGGCGCAATATTACTGCAACCGGAGCAACGCCACTGGCAATCACAAATTGCCTAAACTTTGGCAATCCCGAACGCCCTGAAATTATGGGTCAATTTGTGGGATGCTTAGAAGGCATGAATGAGGCAAGTCTAACCCTCAACTACCCCGTCATTTCAGGCAATGTATCCTTATATAACGAAACTAATGGCACTGGGATTCACCCGACACCGGCAATTGGTGGCGTGGGCCTTATTGAAGATTACACAAAAGCCATCAGCATCGCACCATCACGCCAAGGTTTGAGTATTTATGTGGTGGGCCAAACCATGGGGCACATTGGCTGTTCTATTTACCTTCGGGATATTATTGGCGCTGATGACCTAGGCGCTCCCCCGCCCGTAAATGTTGAAAATGAAAAAGCGAATGGCGATTTTATTCGTGCACAAATTTTGAATGGTACCATTGATGCAGCGCATGACGTCTCTGACGGTGGGCTTTTGTTAGCCCTATGCGACATGGCATTTGCAGGGAAAATGGGCGTTCAAATCGAGTATACACCAGAGGATCCTCACGCCTTCTGGTTTGGCGAAGATCAAGCCCGTTATGTGGTTGCTGTCGAAAATACATCTGCTTTTGAGGCCGCCGCGGGGGACATAAGCATAACTAAAATTGGAACAACGGGTAGTGATACATTGACTTTTGCCGACGGCGTTTCCATATCTCTAGAGACGTTACGTAAGAAAAATGAGAATTGGCTTCCTGAATTCATGAACCAAAGATCTGTTTAAAAGCAAAATTGAGAGATATTAGAAATGGCAATGTCTGAAGTTGAGTTAAAAACATTAATCAAGACTGCGCTTCCTGATGCCGAGATAGAGATCACTGACTTACGTGGAGATGGTGATCATTATGCCGCTCGTGTGATCTCAGAGCAGTTTATTGGTAAGTCACGTGTGCAACAGCACAAAATGGTTTATGATGCCATTAAAGGCGGTATGGGTGATGCCCTACACGCATTAGCCCTACAAACCGGTACACCAACCTAAGTTTATTAGAAAGCGCAAAGAGCTAATTATGAGTGATATTAAAGATTATATTCAAAGCGAAGTAACCAATAATGACGTTGTGCTTTTCATGAAAGGCACTCCTGTTTTCCCACAATGCGGATTTTCGGGACAACTCGTCCAAATCCTGAGCCATCTTGGCGTTGCCTTTAAAGGGGTTAATGTCTTAGAAAGCGATGACCTCCGCCAGGGCATTAAAGATTATTCAGATTGGCCGACAGTCCCTCAACTCTATGTTAAAGGCGAATTTGTTGGTGGATGCGATATTGTGTCAGAAATGTTTGAACTCGGTGAGTTACGTGACTATTTATCTGAGCAAGGCATTTCTTTTGCCAATTAAGGCTTCTGACTGAACCTGCTCAGCACCCGCGTTTGATTGAACTGATAAGAATTCAAGCAAAACCTATTTTGCGCGATAAAAAGCCCACTGCGGCTCCTAAAAATAGCTAAAGCACAAGGCATATATCGCCAGGCTGGGTACTTAGGAAACACTCAATCGCCCTCATGATACACCAGATGGATTGAGGCATATGCGATCTTGCGACATTTTTTGAGGAAAAATAAACGCACTCAACACCCAATAATAAAAAAGCCCGCCAAATGGCGGGCTTTTGTAATTTTGAGCACCCGTCTGAGACGGGCCAATTCTAGTTGCGTGAATAAAATTCGACCACCAGATTTGGTTCCATTTGAACTGGATATGGAATATCCGACAATTTTGGAACGCGCGCCAAAGACACAGTCAATTTATTATGGTCTACGGCAAGATAATCAGGAATGTCACGCTCTGAGCTCTGAATAGCTTCAAGAACGATATTAAGTGTACGTGACTTTTCACGAATTTCGACAATATCACCAATACGAAGGCGACGGCTACCAATGTTACAACGACGACCATTCACAAGAACGTGACCATGGTTGATAAACTGGCGCGCAGCAAAAACCGTATTAACGAATTTTGCACGGTAAACCAAAGTATCGAGACGTGTTTCAAGCAATCCAACAAGATTTTCTGATGTATCGCCTTTTAAGCGTTGGGCTTCAGCATAAATACCGCGGAATTGTTTTTCCGTGATGTTGCCATAATATCCCTTAAGTTTCTGCTTGGCGCGCAACTGCAGACCGTAATCTGACAATTTACCCTTGCGGCGCTGCCCGTGCTGGCCTGGACCATAATCACGACGATTTACTGGGCTTTTTGGACGACCCCAAATGTTTTCGCCTAAACGACGATCAATTTTATACTTTGTGCTAAGCCGCTTGCTCATGCGGTATCCCTATTCTCTAATTTATATAAGATGCCATCGACATCTTTAAATATGAACAGACTGTTTATCAGTCCATTCTTGATTGCGCGGAGTATAGTCACAGGCCGCTTATTGTCAATTACCAAACCACAGGAAATACGACGTTTTAGCTATCTTCTTGACGCTCGGAACTTATCGTATTTTCAGAGATACCTTTTGATATTTCTCCCACACGCGCTCGGATCTCGCCATTGTCGATATCCCTTGGCCAACGCAACATTGAGTTGATCATGCCTCTAAAGGTACGAATATCTTGTTCTGTTAAGCTAGCGCGGTGAAACATGTTGCGAATATTACGCATCATGGCCGGCTTTTTCTCTTCTGGTGCCAAAAAACCAGACGAATCGAGCGCAGCCTCAAGATGGGAAAACATGCCCAAAACTTCATCTCTGCTTGCCGGACGGGTGTCAGGTGTCGGCAAAACCTCCGTCGTGGTTTGATCAGTCACTTTATAAAGCTCATAGGACAATAAAAGCACAGCCTGGGCAAGGTTGAGAGAAGAAAAGTCAGGATTGAGCGGCACACGACATAAAATATCTGCTTTTGAGATATCTTCATTATCTAGCCCTGTTCGCTCGCATCCAAATAGAATGCCGGCACGAGCGCCCTCATGAGCTGATGCAAGCCCTTCTATGCGTTTGGCCACCTCAGCTGGCGTCAAAACGGCCTTGACCATGTCACGGGCTCGCGCGGACGTGGCAACGACGAATGATAAATCAGCAATAGCGTCATCTGTTGATGAAAACTCACGTCTATTTTCAATCAAAGCATCCGCCCCGGCAGATGCCTTAAAAGCACGCTCAAGCTGCCAACCAGGACGCGGGCTGACAAGACGCAAATCAGTGAGGCCAAAATTCAACATAGCGCGGGCAACAGACCCAATATTCTCTCCCAGCTGAGCTCCAATAAGGATAATGGCCGGTGAACCATTATTTTGGCTCTGATATGCATTTTTTTTACTCATTTTCTTGACTTAATTTAACTGCCACCTTTAATCAACAAGAACTATTTGCTATTAGTTAATGCGATTTAGGGAGAAAAACTCATAATGTCTAAAATAAAGGTTAAAAACCCAGTCGTAGAGCTTGATGGCGATGAAATGACACGCATCATCTGGCAACTCATAAAAGACAAATTGATTTATCCATATCTTGATATTGACCTAAAGTATTATGACCTTGGCATAGAAAAGCGCGATGAAACAGAAGACCAAATCACTATCGATGCTGCTGAAGCTATTAAGAAATATGGCGTTGGCGTTAAATGCGCTACAATAACACCAGATGAAGATCGTGTTGAAGAATTTGGTCTCAAAAAAATGTGGCGTTCACCTAATGGTACCATCCGAAATATTCTGGGTGGCACTGTTTTCCGTGAGCCAATTATTTGCCGCAATGTACCGCGCCTCGTTCCAGGCTGGACAGACCCGATCGTGATCGGGCGCCATGCATTTGGTGACCAATATCGCGCAACAGATTTTCTTGTTCCGGGCAAAGGCAAACTCACCATGCGTTGGGAAGCGGCAGATGGTAGCGATAGCCGTGAGTATGAAGTCTTTGACTTTCCCTCCAGCGGTGTTGCAATGAGCATGTATAATCTTGATGACTCGATCCGTGATTTTGCTCGCGCTTGTATGCTTTACGCCCTCGATCGTAGTTGGCCTCTTTACCTCTCTACTAAAAACACAATCTTGAAGGCCTATGATGGTCGCTTCAAAGATATTTTTTCTGAAGTTTATGAAGCAGAATTTAAAGACGAGTTCCTTGCAAAAAGCATAAGCTACGAGCATCGCCTGATCGATGACATGGTTGCATCAGCACTCAAATGGCCCGGGAAATTTGTTTGGGCTTGTAAAAATTATGATGGTGATGTGCAGTCGGATACAGTTGCTCAAGGCTTTGGTTCTCTAGGTCTGATGACATCAGTTCTCATGACCCCCGACGGGAAAACAATGGAGGCCGAGGCAGCACACGGCACCGTAACCCGTCATTACAGAGCATATCAAAAGGGTCAAGAAACATCGACAAACTCTATTGCTTCAATCTTTGCGTGGACACGTGGCCTTTCAAAACGAGGCGACATGGATGGCAACGAAGAGCTTAAAGAATTTGCAAAAACCATTGAGACGGTCTGTGTTAAAACTGTTGAAAGTGGCTATATGACCAAAGACCTTGCCCTCTTGGTCGGCTCTCAACAAAAATGGTTGAGCACAGAAAGCTTTATCGACAAAGTTGATGAAAATTTAAAACGCGCAATGGGTAAATAATAAGCGATCAATCAAATCGTCAAAGATTTGATTTAGAGCATTATTGACCTTCTTTGTGTTTAAGAAAAAGCCTAGCCGGAAATCCGTCTAGGCTTTTTATATTCTCAACAGCTATATGAAATATAGCTAAACAGAAAGAGCCGAGACAATCGCATCAATAGCTTGTTCTGCTCCACCACCATTTGGTCCTCCGGCTTGGGCCATATCTGGTCGGCCGCCGCCGCCCTGTCCCCCAAGCGCCGCCGAACCATGGCGCACCAAATCAACCGCGCTAAAACGCTCTGTTAAGTCATCGGTCACACCGACTGCAATGCCAGCTTTGCCCTCATCAATCCCAATAAAAACAACCACGCCGCTTTTAATATGTTGTTTCCCTTCATCAACCAAGCCGCGCAGTTCTCGCGCCGGCAATCCCTCGATCACCCGCGCCATCAAGCTTATACCATTAAGGTCTCGAACCCCGTCATCAAGATCGCCTTGGGCGCCACCCATAGCTGCTTGTTTTTTTGCTGCCGCAAGTTCACGCTCAAGGCGTTTACGCTCTTCCATTAACTTTTCTACACGAGATACCACATCGCCAGAGCCAACTTTCAAACTATCAGCGAGCGAGCGCACAGTGTCTTCCATTGAATTAAAATATTCGATCGCGCCCAAACCTGTCCGCGCTTCAATACGTCGAATGCCCGCTGCAACAGCACTTTCAGAGGTAATCGTAAAGACACCAATATCGCCAAGGCGCGCTACATGTGTGCCGCCACATAGTTCTACAGAATAAGCGGACCGACCTTCTGCAACAGCATGGTTTCCCATTGATAATACACGAACCTCGTCCCCATATTTCTCGCCAAAAAGCGCCAAAGCGCCAGCATTAATCGCCTCATCTGGGGTCATTAATCGAGTTGTCACCTCACCATTCGCGCGCACTTGTTCATTCACAATATTTTCAACGGCACGTAAATCTTCCTCAGCAATAGGCTTGCCATGACTAAAATCAAACCGCAAATAGCCCTCCTGAACTAGCGAGCCTTTTTGCGTGACATGCGGTCCGAGGACGCGACGCAAAGCCTCGTGCAATAAATGCGTCGCTGAATGGTTCGCACGAATAGATTGCCGGCGCGCATGATCAATAGTTTGATGAAGTCGATCCCCAACCTTAACAGCACCCGCTTCAAGATTAGCTAAAATAACATGCATATCGCCTAATTTTTTTTGCGTATCCAACACACGCAACCGTGCCCCATTTGCCGTGGTCATAATACCGGTATCACCCGCCTGCCCACCGCTTTCGCCATAAAATGGTGTTTGGTTAAGCACTAAAGCAATATCTTCTCCCGCAGATGCCTCGGCAACTTGAGCGCCTTCTTTTAAGAGAGCTAAGACATCACCTTCAGCTGTGTCAGATTGATAACCCACAAATTCAGTTGCGCCAGCTTGTTCGCGAATTGAGAACCAAACATCTTCAGTTGCTTGGGCGCCAGAGCCTGCCCAATTTGCACGCGCGTCAGCGCGCTGCTTTTCCATAGCTTCATCAAAGCCAGCCAGATCAACCGTATAGCCCCTCTCGCGCAATGCATCTTGCGTAAGGTCAATTGGGAATCCATAAGTATCATAGAGCTTAAAGGCCACATCACCTGATAACTCTTTCCCGCGAACATCACTTAAAGCATCATCCAATAGTCGTAAGCCGCGCGCTAAGGTTTCTCTAAATCTTTCTTCTTCTTGCCTCAGCGTTTCGGTAATCAACGCATCTGCGCGCTCAAGCTCCGGATAAGCCTGCCCCATTTGCGCTTTTAATGTGGGTACCAAACGCCACATTAAAGGCTCATTTGCCCCTAAAATGTGTGCATGACGCATAGCGCGTCGCATAATACGACGCAGAACATACCCTCGCCCCTCATTTGAAGGCATGACACCATCTGCGATTAAAAAAGCAGAAGAACGCAAGTGATCCGCAATAACACGGTGGCTCATTTTAAACTCACCCGACACAGCTTGACCGGAAATATCCGACGAAGCAGAAATCAGAGCCTTAAACAAATCAGTGTCATAATTATCATGCTCGCCTTGAAGAACAGCGGCAATGCGTTCAAGCCCCATGCCTGTATCAATGCAAGGCTTTGGTAAAGGGGTGCGTGATCCATCAGAAGATTGATCAAATTGCATAAAAACAAGGTTCCAGATTTCTATAAACCGATCGCCATCTTCATCTGGACTGCCCGGAGGGCCTCCGAAAATGGAATCACCATGATCATAGAAGATTTCAGAACACGGACCACACGGGCCTGTATCCCCCATGGACCAAAAGTTATCGCTCGTCGCAATGGGGATAATCCGTGAGTCATCTAAACCAGCGATTTTTTTCCAAAGGGCGCGCGCGTCCTCATCTTCCGCATAGACCGTCACCAATAGTTTTTCCTGAGGAATTGCGAGTTCTTTGGTTAGGAAAGTCCAAGCATGTGAAATTGCTTCTTCCTTGAAGTAATCGCCAAAAGAGAAATTTCCCAGCATCTCAAAAAAAGTATGATGGCGGGCTGTGTAACCAACATTATCGAGGTCATTATGCTTGCCCCCAGCGCGAACACATTTTTGAGAACTTGTCGCCCGCAAGTAAGGGGCTGGCTCCTGACCCGTAAAGTAATTCTTAAACGGAACCATGCCTGCATTGGTAAATAGCAAGCTTGGGTCATTCATCGGCACCAAAGGGCTCGATGGAACGATTGTGTGCCCATTTTTGTCAAAATATGACAAAAATTGACGGCGAATATCAGCTAGACCCAAGGACATTGAGAACTCCATTTTATTATGTTTTACCTTGCCCTTGTCCGCGTGCCAATCCCTTGTTTTTATTACTCATATAAAAAAGGCCGTATCTGGCAAGATACGGCCTTTTAAACAATATTTTGCGTTCAGATTTAACCCGCAGCTTCCTCAGGTGGCGTGTCTTGTCCTTCGGCCATAACAATTTCATCACCAATAAGCGCTTCTTCATGAAGCAATCCTGCTTCGGCGCGAATTTTTGCTTCAATTTCATCGGCCATATCCCTGTTCTCCTTCAAGAACTTACGGACATTTTCTTTACCTTGTCCAATGCGCTGATCACCATAGCTATACCAGCTTCCTGACTTATCAACGACACCAGCTTTCACGCCAAGGTCGATCAATTCGCCCATTTTTGAGATGCCTTCACCGTATAATATATCGAACTCCACCACTCTAAAGGGCGGCGCAACTTTGTTTTTGACAACTTTAACCCGCGTCTGATTGCCAATAACTTCTTCACCATCTTTAATGGCGCCAATACGACGGATATCCAAACGGCAAGATGCATAAAACTTAAGAGCATTACCACCTGTTGTCGTTTCAGGACTGCCAAACATAACACCAATTTTCATCCGAATTTGGTTAATGAAAACAACCATCGTGTTCGAGCGTGAAATAGACGCAGTTAATTTGCGCAATGCTTGGCTCATCAAGCGCGCTTGTAGACCCGGCAACGAGTCACCCATATCACCCTCAATTTCAGCGCGCGGTGTTAATGCGGCAACCGAATCAATAACCAAAACATCAACAGCACCTGAACGCACCAACGTATCAGCGATTTCGAGCGCTTGCTCACCATTATCAGGCTGAGAAATCAGCAACTCCTCAAGATCAACCCCTAATTTGCGGGCATATCCAGGATCCAATGCGTGTTCAGCGTCAATAAAGCCGCAAACACCGCCGGTTTTTTGCGCTTCAGCAACAGTGTGCAGCGCTAATGTTGTTTTACCCGAGCTTTCTGGACCATAAATTTCAATAATACGGCCACGGGGTAAACCACCAATGCCCAAAGCTATATCAAGGCCCAGAGAACCCGTGGATATGGATTCGATCTCAACAACAGCATCAGGCCCAACCAATTTCATAATTGACCCTTTGCCATAGCTGCGTTCAATCTGAGAGAGAGCCGCCTCTAATGCTTTTTTCTTGTCTTCACTTTTTGTCATTAAATCCACCACACTTCCTAGCATTTCGTTTTCCCTTTATTTCACAGCCATAAAACCGTATCAATGACTCATTTGTACTTGTTTTGTTCTCATTGTAAAGAGAAAAAGGAAATGACTGAAAACATTATATTTTCAATTAAGGCTGCCTGATGCCGAAAATCAAATATTGAAAAACAAACAGCTCTATTCGTCTCGGAATACGCGTTCTTTTTTCTCGTGCCGCTCTTGGGCCTCTACGCTCAGCGTTGCGACCGGACGAGCATCTAGGCGCTTGAGGCTAATGGGTTCGCCTGTTTCTTCGCAATAACCATAAGTTTTGTCATCGATGCGCCGTAATGCCGCATCTATCTTATTGATTAATTTACGCTGGCGGTCGCGGGTACGAAGTTCGAGAGTCTTTTCAGCTTCAGCCGCGGCTCGGTCACTATCATCAGGGTGTTGAATGCTTTCCGTTTGCAAAACGTTGACTGTTTCGCGTGTTTCACGGAAAATTTCTGCTTTCCAGTCCAACAACTTACGACGAAAATACTCGCGTTGCCGTGCATTCATGAATGCTTCATCTTCAGATGGCGTGTAGTTTTTTGGGAGACGCGTTGCCATGTTGTTCACCTCTAAATTTGGCTATTGAATAGCTCGAGAAAGTTAAAAAATCAAGTATCCTTTGTCGCGTCAAAATAAAGCTTACGATTTCTAGAGCAAAATGCTTGAAGCAGGGTCAACGAAACGATAGTCTTCGGGTTCATCGCTCAAGCAATTGAGCTCTATTATGATTTCACCCTAAGAGGAAATGTAGAGGATATAATGTCGCTAAAATTTACAGGCACCGAGAACTATATTGCTACCGAAGATTTACGCGTAGCGGTCAGCGCAGCACTGACATTGGAGCGGCCTTTGCTCATCAAAGGCGAGCCAGGAACAGGTAAAACTGTTCTTGCAGAAGAAGTGTCTAAAGCACTCAACATGCCCCTTATCACATGGCATGTTAAATCAACAACAAAAGCTCAACAGGGCCTTTATGAATATGATGCCATCACGCGTCTGCGCGACAGCCAATTAGGTGATGAGCGCGTTAAGGACATTAAGAACTACATTAATAAAGGTAAGCTATGGGAAGCCTTTTCCCATGAAGATCGCGTCGTTCTCTTAATCGATGAAGTTGATAAAGCCGATATTGAATTTCCAAATGACCTCTTGCAAGAACTAGATCGCATGGAATTCTTTGTCTATGAAACTGGTGAAACCATTAAAGCCGATAAACGTCCGCTGGTTATCATCACCTCCAATAACGAAAAAGAACTCCCTGATGCATTTTTGCGCCGGTGCTTTTTCCACTACATCTCTTTCCCTGATGCCGATACAATGAAAGAGATTGTGAATGTGCATTTCCCAGGCATTAAGGACCGCCTAGTTAAAGAAGCACTCAATACATTCTATGAAGTCCGTGACGTTCCAGGCCTTAAGAAGAAGCCATCAACATCAGAATTGCTCGATTGGTTAAAACTTTTGTTGAATGAAGACATTGACCCCGAGACACTTCGCGAAAAAGACAATGGAAAACTTATTCCACCACTTCATGGCGCACTCATCAAAAACGAACAAGATGTTCATCTTTTTGAACGCCTAGCCTTCTTGGCGCGTCGCGAGAGGAATTAGATTTATGTTCGTCTCCTTTTTTCACGAATTGAAGCAAGCTAATATTCCCGTATCTCTGCGGGAATATTTAAGCCTGCTCGAAGCGCTTGATAATGACATTATAGATCGCAAGGTAAATGATTTTTATTACCTATCGCGTGCTGCGCTGGTGAAAGACGAGAAGAACCTTGATAAGTTTGATCGCGTATTTGGCCATGTTTTCAAAGGCCTCGAGAATCTTGAAGAAGGTGAAATTGCCCAAATTCCTGAGGAATGGCTTCGAAGCTTGACCGAAAAATACATGACCGAAGAAGAAAAGAAACAAATAGAAGCGCTCGGTGGTTGGGAAAAAATTATGGAGGAGCTTAAAAAGCGCCTCGAAGAACAAAAAGAACGCCATGAAGGTGGTTCAAAATGGATTGGCACAGGCGGTACATCGCCCTTTGGTGCTGATGGTTATAATCCTGAAGGTGTTCGTATTGGACAAAAAGAAAGCCGCCACAAAAAAGCTGTTAAAGTCTGGGACAAACGCGAGTTTAAGAATCTGGATGATAGCGTAGAATTAGGCACCAGAAATATCAAAGTTGCGCTTCGTCGTTTACGCAAATTTGCACGTGACGGAAACCCCGAAATTTTAGACTTAGATGATACGATCAAATCAACCGCGAACTCTGGCTATCTTGATATTAAGCTCATTGCCGAACGTCGCAATAATGTAAAAGTGCTTGTGTTCTTTGATATTGGCGGTTCAATGGATCCTCATATTCGGTTGTGCGAGGAGCTCTTCTCCGCCGCCCGAACTGAGTTTAAAAACCTTGAATATTTCTATTTTCATAATTGCCTATATGAAGGCGTCTGGCGCGATAATTCTCGACGGTTTAGTGAAAAAATCGATACATGGGACATTTTGCACAAATATGCCTCAGATTATAAAGTCATCTTTGTAGGCGATGCCGCTATGAGTCCCTACGAAATCACTTATGCCGGTGGGTCTGTTGAACATTGGAATGAAGAAGCTGGAGGCATTTGGCTTCAGCGCGTAACAGATATTTACGAAAATGCGATTTGGCTTAATCCAACAGGCGAACGTTATTGGGAACACACGCCTAGCCTTCAAATTATCAAACAGATTTTCAGCGATCGCATGTTCCCGCTGACAATCGATGGCCTCGATCGCGCCATGCGCGAACTCGGCCGCTAGGCGACTTTGAATACATTATATGAAATTAATGCCCCGCAACGCGGGGCATTTAAACTCTATTTTAAACCGGCACAAAAACGTTGAATGCGTTCGCATGCATTTTTTAGGTTCTCATCAGAGGTCGCATAGCTAATTCTAAAAAACGGGGAAAGACCAAAGGCGGCGCCATGAACAACCGCCACACCTTCTGCCTCTAATAGCGCAGTCGCAAAGCTCTCATCATCAGATATAACAGTACCATCAGATGTTGTCTTTCCGATGCAACCCGCACAGGAGGGATATACATAAAATGCACCTTCTGGCGTTGCACAAGAAATACCGTCAGCTTGGTTGAGCATTTCAACGACCATATCGCGTCGATGTTTAAACACCGCATTTCGCTCAGCAATAAAGTCTTGAGGGCCATTTAATGCCTCAACAGCGGCCCACTGGCTAATAGACGTTGGGTTAGACGTAGACTGAGACTGGATCTTTGTCATGGCGGCAATGAGCTCTGCCGGACCTGCGGCATAACCAATACGCCAGCCGGTCATGGCATAAGCTTTTGAAACACCATTCATGGTTAAGGTCCGCTCATATAATTTGGGTTCGACCTCAACAGGCGTAACAAACTTAAAATCACCATATGTTAAATGCTCATACATATCATCGCTGAGAACCCAAACATGAGGATGCGCAAGCAACACATCCGTTAAGGCTTTCAGCTCTTTATCACTATAAGCCGCACCCGTTGGGTTAGATGGTGAATTAAAGATAAACCATTTTGTTTTTGGAGTGATAACAGCCGCCAACTCATCCGCTTGAAGTTTAAAGTTATTTTCGGCCTTGGCTTCAACAATCACTGGTGTGCCACCGGCTAAATTGACGATGTCAGGATAAGACACCCAATAAGGCGCCGGAATGACAACTTCATCACCAGGATTTAACGTCGCCATCATGGCATTATAAATGATCGGCTTACCCCCAGGCGACACAAAACACTGTGACGGCTCATAGGAAATATTATTTTCGCGTTTAAGCTTATCGGCAATTGCTTTTTTAAGCTCAGGTATGCCACCCACATCTGTATATTTTGTTTCGCCGCGCTGAATTGCTTCAATTGCTGCCTGCTTGATATTCTCAGGCGTGTCAAAGTCGGGTTCCCCAGCACCGAGCCCGATAACGTCGCGCCCAGAAGCTTTGAGCTGGCGAGCCTTTTGGGTAACAGCAATTGTGGCGGAAGGCTGAACGCGTGAAAGACTATCTGCGATGAGTGACATATCATGAACCTCTTTTTAATGACGGCCGAAAACTAACATTTAAGCCAAGACGCCTCAACTGATTTCGGTGGAATTTACAGTGAAAGCCCCCCTTCTCAGGGTGTTAATTTTTAATAGCAATAAATTGATATCGATTCAGTGAGAAAAAGAAACCGCTTCGCTCCTTTAATTTCTCTTGCTCAGAGACAATGGCGTTGATTTCGTCATCCGAAATTTTATTTTTATCTCCTTTTTGTCTTACAAAGTCGACAATCGCCGGCCACATATAGCCCGCATAACTGTGGGGTTGCCACCCGACACGCAACATTGGAATAATCTCTACACCGATAAGATTAAAACCTGCCGCCTTAAAATAGGCCGGGAGTTTCGATGGTAAGAATGGATCAACGAGATGCTTGTCCCATTCCCGAAAAAAACGCTCTGTTCTATTATGGTCAGACGTGTTCATAACGACACTATCCCAATCGGTATCAACGACGACACAACGCCCTCCTGGCTTTAAGACCCGGGCAAAGGATTTTAATGCGGCATCAACATCGGAGACATACTCCAATACTTGTGTACACACCAAACCATCAAAATAATCATCGTCGAACTCAAGCTGAGTTGCATCCATTACAGCCGCATTCGCATGCGGAATATTGGCAAGTCGCGTTGCCGCCATTTTGACCATTGCATCAGAGACATCAACACCAACCGCACGACCAGCAGAGCCGACAAGAAGCGCAATATCTTGTAGAAGAAACCCAGGCCCCACACCAACATCGAGGATCTTATCCTCACTTTCTGGGGCGAGCGCGGCAAGCGTCCTGGCCCGCTGGGCGACCACATCCGTCGTTTGATAAATCAACTCAACTGAGCGCGCACGCTCTTCGTCAAAATCAATAATGGCAGACACTCAAAACTCCCTTTCAATATATTTAGGCCGTTAAACATCCCGCTACCTTCGATAGCGACATGAGAAAAAGGCCTGCGCTCATTTGACAAAGAAAAACGCTAACATCTAACCTTATTAATGTATATATTGCTCTCATGTCCTCATCTGTAAATAGCCCGCTTCTTGCGCCCATTCCCGAGCCAGGCTTAACCAAAGCACAGCTTGGAAAATTCGCACCTCTGCGCATCGAAATGCCGGAAAAACTCGAGGGTGGAAAAGCTTTTAAATTCGCGTCACCATTTTCACCCGCAGGCGACCAGCCCAAAGCAATTGACGAACTGGTGGCCGGTATTGAGGCAAATGAGCGCGACCAAGTTCTGCTTGGCGTTACAGGCTCAGGCAAAACCTTTACAATGGCCCAAACAATTGCACGCACAGGCCGCCCAGCCCTTATTCTCGCACCCAATAAAACATTAGCCGCCCAGCTCTATGGGGAATTTAAGAGTTTTTTCCCCGAAAATGCTGTTGAGTATTTTGTCTCCTATTACGACTATTATCAGCCAGAAGCTTATGTCGCGCGCTCTGATACATATATTGAAAAAGAGAGTAATATTAACGAACAAATTGACCGCATGCGTCACTCTGCAACGCGCGCACTGTTAGAACGTGACGACGTGATTATTGTTGCCTCTGTATCATGTATTTATGGCATTGGATCGGTCGAAAGTTACACCTCAATGACATTTGAGATAACACGCGGCATGACCCTACCCCGCAATCAATTGCTGGCCGATCTTGTGGCCTTACAATATCGACGCAATGACCTTGGCTTTTCTCGTGGTGAATTTCGGGTTCGGGGTGATACGATTGAACTATTTCCAGCACACTACGAAGACCGCGCATGGCGCATCGAACTTTTTGGTGATGAGGTTGATAACTTAACTGAAATTGACCCTTTAACCGGCGAGAAAAAAAGCAATTTAGAACGCGTTCGTGTTTATGCCAATTCTCACCACGTCACACCTGGTCCTACCCTCAAACAAGCCGCCGAGAAAATAAAGAACGACCTTAAGATCAGAATAGAAGAGTTTGAAGCGGCTAATCGCTTGCTTGAAGCTCAGCGTATTGAGCAACGCACCTTATACGATCTTGAAATGCTTGATGCCGCAGGGACCTGCGCTGGGATCGAAAACTATTCGCGCTATCTCACAGGTCGTAAACCTGGTGAACCACCGCCAACTTTATTTGAATATCTCCCAGACAATGCTTTGGTTTTTGTTGATGAAAGCCATGTTACTATTCCACAAATTGGCGGCATGTTCAAAGGTGACTTTCGACGTAAATCAACTTTGGCTGAATATGGATTCCGACTCCCCAGTTGCGTTGATAATAGACCAATGAAATTTGAAGAATGGGAAATGATGCGGCCTCAAACAGTCCATGTGTCCGCAACCCCAGGCCCATGGGAGCTTGCCCAAACCGGTGGTGTCTTTGTTGAACAAGTTATTCGTCCCACAGGTCTTATTGATCCAGAATGTGAAATTCGTCCGGCGCGGTCGCAAGTCGATGACCTGCTCAATGAGTGCCATATCATTAGCAAAAAAGGTCAGCGTATTCTTGTTACCACACTCACAAAGAAAATGGCCGAAGACCTAACCGAATACATGCATGAGCAAGGCTTGCGAGTACGCTATATGCACTCTGACATCGACACGCTTGAACGGATAGAAATTATCCGCGACTTACGCCTAGGCGCGTTTGACATTCTCATTGGCATTAATCTCTTGCGCGAGGGGCTCGATATTCCGGAATGTTCTCTCGTCGCCATATTAGATGCAGATAAAGAAGGCTTTTTGCGGTCCGAGACTTCTCTCATTCAAACCATTGGACGCGCCGCGCGTAATATTGAAGGGCGCGTTATTTTATATGCCGATAAAATGACAGGTTCAATGGAACGCGCGCTTGGTGAGACTCAAAGGCGTCGAGAGCGTCAAGTTGCTTATAATCTCGAACATGGCATTACCCCGCGCAGTATTCAAAAATCTGTTGGTGATATTATTGAAGGCATAAGCGAAGTTCAGGCGGCAACGGCAACAGGGGCTTATGAAATGCTTGAAGGCATGGCCGAAGAGCAAGCGCCTCTTTTGGGCAATAATCTCAGGCGACATATTGAGACGCTTGAAAAGGAAATGCATAAAGCGGCCGCCGAGCTCGAATTCGAAACCGCAGCGCGTTTGCGTGACGAAATTCAGCGACTGCAAACAACAGAGTTAATTGTTGCGGACGATCCCTTCGCGCGCCAATCTGTAATCCATGAAAAAATAGATGGTAAAAAACCATCTCGAAAAGGTCGGCGTCGCTAAGCCAACCCATGTGAAGACTTGAAAGCCCTCTAAATTCTGTTACATACGCAATCATGAACAAAACAAAATCAAAGACCGTAATCATTACGGGTGCAAGCAAGCGTATCGGTCGCGAAATTGCGATTGGGTTAGCGCGCGCTGGATGGAATATTGCCCTGCACTTTAATCACTCAGCCGAGGATGCAAATAACCTCGGCAATGAGATTAAAGCCATGGGTGCTCAATACACACTCATTCAAGCCAACCTTGAAAAAGCACATGAGGTTGAAACAATTATCCGCTCTGCCGCCGATAGATTTGGCTCTATAGACGCTCTTATTAACAATGCCTCCTTGTTTGAACGCGATACAGCAACAACTTTCACGACAGAGAGTTGGGATGCACATCTCAATGTAAACTTGCGTGCACCGGCACTCCTCATGCGTGACTTTGCTCAACAAGCAAAGCCTGGCGCAAATATCATCAATATTATTGATCAACGCGTGTGGCGTCTCACACCAGATTTTACAAGCTATACAGTATCTAAAGCAGGTCTATGGGCTCTCACCCAAACCTATGCTCAGGCCCTAGCTCCCCAACAAATTCGCGTGAATGCTATTGGTCCGGGGCCAACTCTTCCAAACCCGCGCCAGACCCAAGAGAATTTTGACCTTCAAGCCAGTTTGGTGCCGCTCACACATGGCGCAACGCCAGAAGATATTATGAACGGCGTATCCTATATATTAAATGCTCGCGCAATGACGGGGCAAATGATTGCACTCGATGGTGGACAACATTTAGCTTGGCAAACCCCAGATGTAACCGAAGTGAAAGAGTAGGCCATGAACTATTTTGTAAGCGACCTACCAAACTATGCAAGCGCGATGCAAGGATTACGTCACGTCTTTATTCGCGATCTAATGTTAAGTGCATCCATTGGCATTCACCCGCATGAGCGCAAAATGAAGCAAAGCTTATGTATTAATATTAGTGTTGCTGTAGAAGCTCACAACTCCACCAAAGACCATAAAATCGACGATGTTGTTTGCTATGAAACCCTTGCCAATAAAGTTCGAGATCTGGTCGCGCGCGGCCATATCGATTTGGTCGAGACGCTCGCCGATGACATTGCCGATCAACTCCTCACCGATAAACGTATTTTAATCATCCGTGTTCGTATCGAAAAACCGGATGCAATCGCAGATACGCGGTCTGTTGGGGTCGAAATTGAGCGCAGAAATACTCAATAATTGCTACCTGAACTTGCTAAGCTATTAGAATCTCTATTTTTTTTAGTTGAGAGCACTTGTCCACACGCGTCTGCAAAAAAAAAGCTACTGTGTAAAGAGGGTAAAATATCTAAAAAATATATTTTTTTAGAAGGCTTGATTTTGTTTTAGATAATTAAATCAATGAGATAAAAGATATGCATAAATTTTAGGCAATGCGTTAGCTTGTCTTAAAAAACAATGACTTGTGGTCGATTCTGGTTTTTTACCAACAACCTTATCCACAGGAACAGTGGAATGTTTTGGTTACATATTTTCCTTAAAATTTTCTCCAAAATACGTTACACACTAACCTATGGTAGCAGCCCCAATAACGGACGAAAACAACAACGCTCAATCACCAAAACGGGATGGATCAGAGCCGCTCAAAGGCCGAGAATTTATTGCCTCAAAGGTCAAGCATTTACCACATGCCCCTGGCGTCTATCGTATGATCGGCGAAAAGGGCGAAATTCTTTATGTTGGAAAAGCCAAAAGCCTGCGCAACCGCGTCACTTCCTATTCGCGCCCGACGGGGCACACCAATCGCATTTTAAGAATGATCAACCTTACGCGCGATATGGAGTTTACCCGCACCGAAACAGAGACCGACGCGCTGCTATTAGAATCAAATCTGATAAAGCAATTAAAGCCGCAATTTAATATTCTGCTAAGAGATGATAAATCGTTCCCATATATTTTATTGGCCGATGACCATGATGTGCCGCAACTAACTAAGCATCGTGGACGTCACAGACGCCCCGGCGCTTATTTTGGACCTTTTGCAAATGCGACCGCGGTTAACCGCGCCATGAAAACATTACAACGTGCTTTCTTACTCCGCTCTTGTAACGATACTGTCTTGGCAAATCGTCAACGCCCATGCCTCTTACATCAAATTAAGCGATGCAGCGCGCCGTGCACGAATGAAATCGCGCCGGAGAATTATGCTGAATTCGTCAGGGAGGCGCGCGCTTTTTTATCTGGTGAAAGCCGCCAAATTCAAGAAAAAATTCTTACGCAAATGAAAGTCGCGAGCGAACAGCAGAATTATGAGCAAGCTGCTGAAGCGCGTGATCGTATTCGCGCGCTTACCTACATTCAAACCGACAATAATATTCAGTCGGAAGATCTAGCAGATGCCGATGTTATGGCCGTTATCAAACAAGGGGGGCAATGTTGTATTCAAGTCTTCTTTTTTCGCGCCTATCAGAACCTTGGGAATAAAGCCTTTTACCCTCGTCATGACAGTGATGCGGACCCAAGTGATGTGCTTGAAGCCTTTATTGGACAATTTTATGATGATCGCGCTATTCCGCCAGTTCTCTTACTCAATACTGAAATAGCTAGCCAGACATTACTTGCGCAAGCCTTATCCATGAAAGCTGATCACAAAGTCAGCATTTCCGTTCCTAAACGTGGAAGTAAGTTTCAACTCGTAAATGTTGCGACCAAGAATGCTGAGGATGCGGTTGCGCGCCATCTTGCTGAAACAGCAAGCCAACGCGCCATATTGAAATCTGTTGCCGAACTTTTTGACCTGACCAAGCCACCCACACGAATAGAGGTTTATGACAATAGCCACTTACAGGGCACAAACCAATTAGGTGGCATGATCGTTGCTGGAGAAGATGGGTTCTTAAAAACGCAATATCGTAAGTTCAACATAAAAGATGAAAACACCATCGCTGGCGATGATTATGGAATGATGCGGGAAGTATTTATGCGCAGATTTTCACGCCTCAAGAAAGAGGAAGCCTTGGACCCGAGTAAACGCCCCGACCTCGTTCTTATCGACGGGGGGCTTGGCCAGTTAAGCACTGTATCGAAAGTGATGAATGAGCTCGACCTACAAGACATTCCCCTTGTGGCTATTGCTAAAGGACCAGACCGCAATGCAGGCCGCGAACGTTTCTTTATGAATGGAAGAGATGATTTTAGCCTTCCGCACAATTCACCAACCCTCTATTATCTACAACGTTTACGTGACGAAGCGCATCGTTTCGCAATTGGTGGGCACCGTGCAAAGCGTAAGAAAGAGATTCGCGGTAATTCGCTCGATAGCATTTCTGGCATTGGCGCTCTTCGCAAAAAGAGTTTACTTCATCACTTTGGCTCTGCCACAGCTGTAGAACGCGCCTCTTTAGCAGACCTTCAAAAAGTAGAAGGTATTAATGAACGAATCGCGCAACGAATACACGATCACTTCCACAGTGATGGGAATCAGTGACGAAACAACGTGAAAGAAAGTCTGATATGTTAAAATCTTTACCCAATATGCTTACCCTTTTGCGCATAGCGCTTATCCCAGCGCTTTATATATGTTTTGCATTCCCATCAACTTTTGCAAATTGGGCCGCTGTCGTCATTTTTACCGTTGCTGGCATATCTGACTTCTTCGATGGTTATCTCGCAAGGCGTCTTGACCTGCAATCACGACTTGGGCGCATGCTAGATCCTATTGCAGATAAGCTCATGGTCGGAACGGCACTTATCCTTCTGGTCAGCAATGACACGATTTATGGTTTCCATGATATTGCGGCAATTGTTATCTTATGCCGCGAGCTCCTTGTCTCTGGCTTACGTGAATTCTTGATGGAGTCACAAGTCTCACTGCCTGTTTCAAATTTGGCCAAATATAAAACAGTTATCCAAATGATCGCGATCGGATTTTTATTATCCGTTCCCGCCGGACAAAGCGTATTGGCCATGTCTTGGGAAATTGGACTTGTGCTTTTATGGATTGCAGCACTGCTCACTTTATGGACAGGGTATTCTTATCTTCGAACAAGCCTTGGACACATTGACGACGAATAAGGCGATAAAGCAGGTTAGCCTATTCGCCGCACAATAGGCTGCATTATAAGCAACCATAACGTAATGAAAAACGAGATAGAGTAACTATTACTGAACGCCGAGTTTCTTCTGCAAGCTTGAACTCGATGTCGTGTACTGGAACGTTAATTTCTGATCGGGGTGAACCCTTTTAAACGCGTCATGCGCCATCAAAGCCGCTTCATGGAACCCACTCAAAATAAGCTTTAGCTTGCCAGGATATGTATTGATATCGCCAATCGCATAAATGCCGTCTTGATCCGTCGCAAATCGTTGCGTATCAACTTCAATTAAATTTTCCGCTAAGTTTAAACCCCAATCTGCAATTGGCCCCAACTTCATTGTGAGACCAAAAAATGGCAAAAAGGAATTGCAGCTTAGATCTAATATATCACCCTCTTTGGATTTGAGACGGGCACCGCTTAAACTATTGCCATCTCCCAGTAGCTCGGCAATTTGGCCTATGTGAAGGTTAACCGCACCTTCTGCAACCAGAGCGCGCATTTTATTTACGCTGTCAGGTGCTGCGCGAAACTCGTCACGACGGTGAACCAAGGTCATTGATTTGGCGATTGGCTGCAGGTTCAAAACCCAATCCAAAGCGCTATCACCACCTCCAGAAATCAGAATATCTTTACCGCGAAAGGCTTCCATTTTACGGACAGCGTAATGCACGCCATGACCATCAGCGCTCGAGCTTTGCTCAAATGCCTCAATACCAGGGATTGGTGGCTTTTTAGGTTGAAAGCTACCACCGCCGGCGGCAATCACAACAACCTTGGCGTGAAAAACATCATTCTCATCAGTTGTGACTTCCCAAACCCCATTGTCTAATTTGCTTAAACTGGTCACCATTCGGTTGAGGTGAAAACTAGGATTAAATGGTGCGGCTTGTTCCATAAGTTGATCGACAAGCTTTTGCCCAGAAACTTCCGGCATGCCGGGAATGTCATAAATCGGCTTCTCAGGATATAGCTCTGCGCATTGGCCACCTGGACGATCAAGAATATCAATCAAATGAGCCTTCATATCCAACAAGCCAAGCTCAAATACGGCAAACAACCCAACAGGACCCGCACCAATGATCACAACATCTGTTTCAATTACATTTGAATTGCTGTCTTCGCTCATGTCCATCATTCCTAACGATATCAATTAAGAGAGAGATTTCACCGCTCTCAAAGTAACAACATCGCCGGCCTTTCTATAATTACATAATATTTTTGTAGTTTAATTTATTCTACGCATTAATGTGGTAATATATGAATATGCCGCCCGAAGCAATCCCCCCGCGAGATATTCTTTTTCTTAACTTTGACAAATTGCCGCTATATCTTTTCTGGAAAACCGGTGTTTTTAGCGTTATATGAAACATATGGAAAACGAAACACCGAGAGCCCCCGTCCCCTGCCCGGAAATGACAGATATTCGCGCAGAGATTGACCAACTCGATAGAGAGCTGGTCACACTTCTGGCACGCCGTCAAAAACAAATTGAACGTGCTGGCCGAGCAAAACCATCCAGAGAAACCATTCGCGATGAAGCTCGCATTGAGGAAGTTGTTTCGCTCGTTCTCTCGCAAGCGCGGCAAGAAGGCCTCTCAGAGGCCATAGCAGAGCCATTATGGCGACTACTTATTGAGCTTAGTATTGCTCATGAAACAGTCGTCTATAACCAACGTTAAGCTTAGAATTGCTTCTCAGGTAAATCAACAGTCAGGCCATCTAGGTCATCGCTTATCTTAATTTGACAAGATAAACGGCTGTTTTCACGGACATCGAATGCAAAATCGAGCATATCTTCTTCCATTTGCTCAGCTTTACCAGTTTTTTCAATCCAATCTGGGCGAACATAAACATGGCATGTTGCACAGGCACAAGCGCCGCCACAATCAGCATCAATGCCAGGGACTGTGTTTTTAATGGCAACTTCCATCAACGTCATACCAGCTTCGCCTTCATAAGCATGCTCTTTACCATCATGTTCAACAAATATCACTTTTGCCATTGCCTGCTCCATAGCTATAAATTTGAAAGCACACTATACTAATATTTAACTGAACAGCAAGGCTCCGATTGCCATTCATAATTGAGAAATATCGCATAATTTATGTGATTTGAAGCTATTACTTATGTTAGGACATGCCCCATGCGTCAATTAGCCATCCGAGCCGAAAGCTGGCCATTGCACGCGCCTTTCAGGATAGCACGCGGCATTAAAACCCAAGCCGAAACAATTATCGTTGAAATACGCGAAGGTGATAAAATGGGGCGCGCAGAATGTGTACCTTATGGGCGCTATGGCGAGAGCATTGAAACAACCACAGCAGCGATTGAAGCGCTTGCACCTTCAATCGAAGCTGGTCTCTCACGTGACGATCTGCAAACAGCCCTACTTCCTGGCGCGGCGCGCAATGCGATAGATTGTGCGCTTTGGGACTTATCCGCCAAACAAGGTGGATACACAATCTATGAGAAGCTCGGCATGATTTCCCCATCTGATTTGTGTACGGCATTCACCTTATCGCTCGACTCGCCTGGTCGCATGGCCACAGCAGCGCGCGCGGCAAAAGCAAAAACCTTACTCAAAATTAAACTTGGTGGAGAAGATGGCATAGCCTCAGATATTGATCGGCTTAGAGCTATTCGCGCTGTGCTGCCCAAACACAGACTAATTGCTGATGCCAATGAAGCATGGTCTTTTGAATCCTTAGCCCATCACATAGATGATCTTCGTGCACTCAACCTAGAACTCATAGAGCAACCTCTAAAAGCAGGGCATGCGCCATGTTTACATGAATTAAATTACCCATTCTGCGCCGATGAATCTGTTCATGAAGCGGCTGATATTCAAAGCCTTGACCCAGGTTATCAGTGGATAAACATCAAACTCGACAAAGCAGGCGGGTTAACAGAAGCGCTCACCATGGTCACAGAGGGGCGCGCCGCTCGCAAAAAAATTATGGTTGGTTGCATTGTTGCCAGTTCTTTGGCAATGGCCCCAGCATGCGTCTTAGGTCAGCTAGCTGATATCATTGATCTTGACGGCCCCTTATTATTAGCAGAGGACTTTACACCTTCTTTGTGTATTACAGGTGATCGCATTGCGCCCGTCAGCGCTTCTCTTTGGGGTTAGCCCCGTCCTATATTTTGCAAGAGCTTTGGCAAATCCATAAAAATAAGCCATGATGTGCATCACAAATAGAATGTATCACTATAGGAGCAGGAGACGCATATGCTTGATTGGTCATCGCCTAAATATATAGATTTACCAAATCTTCGTATGGCTTATTGGGAAGCAGGCGAACGCTCCCACCGCCCAAGCATTATTCTTTGTCATGGCTTTCCAGAAATAGCCTATAGCTGGCGTCATATCATACCCGCCTTGGCTCAAGCAGGTTTTCATGTTATCGCGCCAGACCAACGCGGTTATGGATTTACCGGACCAGCACTGAATGATCGAGGAGAGCAGGAAGATGTTGCCTTATATGATATGGCGCATCTTTGTGAAGACCTTGAAAACCTCGCAATTGCACTTGATATCAACCAAGCTATTTATGCTGGCCACGACTGGGGAGGCATTGTTATTTGGCAGCTCCCATTCTTACGACCAGATAAGGTCGCTGGGCTCATTGGCGTTAATACACCCTTCATACCGCGCATGAGTATGGATCCAATTCAAGCCTTTCGAGGCGCTCTTGGTGAGGATATGTATATTGTCGCCTTTCAAGATTATGGCGTGGCAGAAGCAAAACTTGAAGAAGATATCCATCGCAGCTTAAGGTGCTTTTACAGAAAAGAGGGACTTAGCGGCACGCCCGAAGGACCATGGGTGGCCTTTGAGCTGTTAAACATCTTAAATATGGATGAAAAAGATTGGCCAGGCGAGGTTCTTTTATCTGATCAGGACCTTGAGGTTTACGCCAAAGCTTTTGAGCGCAATGGGTTCCGAGGTCCAGTCAATTGGTACCGCAATTTTACCCGTAACTGGGAAAAAAGCGCTAATTTTAAACAGTCCATAAATCTACCCAGCTTAATGATATGCGCAGAAAATGACGCCGTATTACCCCCCAGCATGGCTGATGGTATGACGAAATATGTCTTTGATCTCGAAAAACATATTATTGCTGATTGCGGCCACTGGACACAAACCGAGAAGCCCGAAGATTTATCCAAAATTATGATCGACTGGCTTACGCGACGTTTTGTCTAGTTTCACTATATCAGGTTGAGGCCCCGCCTAAAATAAGCTTATAGTCCGCACTTTGACGCGCGTATATGGAGAAAGCTTAAATGAACCAGCTCAAATCGCTATCCACTCAATCGGTCGCTCGGACCAGGGCCGTTGTAAATGGCGATTCTCCTTTACGTATTTTAATGCCAAGCTATCGCAGCCATGCCCTTACTGGTGGACAAGGCATTTACATGCGCCTAATCACAGCTGCGATTGCTGATTTAGGCCATCATGTGGATGTCATTTCTGGTCCGCCCTATCCTGACCTTGACCCGCGTGTTGGACTCATTGAACTGCCTTCTTTGGATATGTATGCCCGCTCTAATCCCATAAGCTGTCTAAATATGGATATTTTAAAGGATCCGATTGATCGCTTTGAGTGGTGGAGCCATAACTGGGGTGGTTTCCCAGAACCCTACACATTTGGTGAGCGGCTTGTGCGCTATATGCAGGGCCGTATATCAGATTATGATATTATGCATGATAACCAGACTTTGTGTTACGGCATGCTCAAAGTCCGCGATATGGGTTTGCCTGTTGTCGGCACAATTCACCACCCAATCACTCGAGACAAGCGTATTGATATCGCACACGCGGCCAATCCATGGATGAAATTCTTAAAATGGCGATGGTACACTTTTTTAAATATGCAAATTAAAGTCGCAAGACAGCTCGATCCGCTGATTGTTGTCTCTGATAGCACACGGCGCGATGTGGTTCGTGAGTTTGGAGTCGATGATAGTAAAATAAAACGCATCTATCACGGCATCGATCATAAAACATTCAAACCACAGCCAAAGATTAAAAGAAAAAACAATCAGCTCATCACGACAGCAAGTGCTGATGTGCCGCTTAAGGGACTCATCTACCTTATTCGCGCCTATGCCATGTTATTGACCGAGCACCCTAACCTTGAGTTATTAATTATTGGTCGCCTTCGTGAAGGACAAACAAAAAAAGAATTGCAAAAATATAATTTGCTCAACCGGGTGCGGTTTGTCTCTGATTTGAGCTTTACAGATATTCGAGATCTTTATGCTGAATCCACAATTGCCGTTTCTCCATCAGTTTACGAAGGTTTCGGCTTTCCAGCTGGCGAAGCACTCGCCTGCGGCATTCCTGTTGTCGCCACAAATGGGGGGTCCCTTCCAGAAGTTGTCGGTGATGCGGGTGTGGTCGTGCAGCACTCCGACCCAAAGGCACTTTACCAAGCAATAGATGAACTGCTCAAAGATCCTGAAAGGCGCGCAGAAATGGCAAAGCCTGCACGTCAACATATTCTGAAACATTTCACATGGGCGCGCGCCGCACAAGATGTCATCGACATGTATCGCGAAACCCTCGCGGCCCAAACAAGTCGCTAAACCAGAGTATATTATGCAAACAATAAATTTAGATAAACTTGACCTGCAAGATCATCAGCTTGCCATTGATTTGGGCTGCGGCTTAGGCCGTCATATGCATGCCATGTATTTTCATCGACGCTGCACGGCTGTTGGGATCGACCTAGGTCTTGAAGATATTAAAGCCACCCGCGAGGGGTTTAAAAATGCACCAGACCTCGAGCCCCAAATCGGGGCGCCACGTCATTATGTTTTAAGCGCCGGTGATGCAACCCAACTTCCCTTCGCCGATGGTAAATTCGATCGGCTTATTTGCTCGGAAGTGCTTGAGCATATTCCAGATGTTGAACGCGCAATTGATGAAATATGGCGTATTATGAAACCAGGTTCACGCATCGGTATTTCTGTGCCGCGCGCTTGGCCGGAAAAAATATGCTGGCTACTCTCCGATGACTACCATAATGAACCAGGAGGGCATGTGCGGATATTTAACGCACGCGCGCTTCGTCACTCTTTTGAAAAGCGAGGCTTTGTTTTTTCTAGCAAACATCATGCCCACGGGCTCCACAGCCCCTATTGGTGGTTAAAGTGCCTCGTTGGCGTTAAAAATGATCGCAATCTGTTTGTTCGTTTGTATCATAAAATTCTTGTCGTCGAAATTTTGCAAAACCCCTGGTACCTAAAGCTTATAAGCAAAATTACGGATCCATTAATGGGTAAATCTGTTGTTCTCTATTTCAACAAGCCCGAATAAGAATATGCAAACATCACCTCCACATCTTACGCGATCAACCCCTATTCCCGATGGATATTTCGACGGTGCAATAAAAAGCATATGCGATATACAGTCGGATAATGGCGCTATCCCATGGTTTGAAAATGGTGTTTATGATCCATGGAACCATCTTGAAGCTGCAATGGGGCTTAATATATGTGGCGCATATAATGCTGCCGATAAAGCCTACCACCACCTCTTTAAAACACAGTTAGAAGACGGCTCTTGGTGGGGGCAGCTTGGGAGTGCTGTGCCAATTGATGAAACACTGCATAGCTTTTCAAGAACATCTATGGATACGGGGCAGCTTATTCGCGACACAAATTTCATAGCCTATTGTGCGACCGCATGCTGGCATCATTGGCTTATTAGAGGTGATATTGATTTTCTTAAAACAGCGTATCGTGTCGTCGACAAAGCCATTGCTTTTATCTTACCTTATCAATCTGAACATGGCGAGTTTCGCTGGACCGCTGATGACCCTGACACACCCGAGAATGACGCCTTATTAACCGGCAATAGTTCTATTCACAAAAGCCTAGGCTGCGCAATTTTAATCGCTGAAACCTTAGGGCATGAGCGCCCTGACTGGTTATTGGCACAAACACGCCTAAGCCAAGCGCTCACCGATAAACCTGAGCGTTTTGATCGCACATGGGCCAGCAAAGAGCGCTTCTCGATGGATTGGTATTACCCGGCACTTTCAGGTGCTTTGTCTGAAGAGAGCGCCCGCGCTCGTCTTGAGGAAAAATGGGATATTTTTGTTATACCAAATGTTGGCGTAAGATGCGTTAGTGATGAACCTTGGGTCACAACAGCCGAAAGTGCCGAATTGATACTCGCGCTTTGTGCTAATGACGAGATGACACGGGCCGAAGAGCATTTACAATGGCTGCACCAATTTCGCGACGAAAGAGGCGCCTATTGGATGGGACTACAAGTAGAGCAGAATGTGTTCTGGCCAATAGAATGCCCACCCTGGACAGCCGGTGCGGTCATTTTAGCAACAGACGCCGTTTGTCAGTTAACCAAAGGCAGTGAGCTATTCACCCCCGCCACTTAATAACACAGAACTTATATAATCAGTGGCTACAAACGCCTGAGAATACGAAGCGATTTAACTCCTTCAATCTCCTCAAAGAGACCAGAGTGAAGTGCCCTCATGTAAATATCGTGAGGTGGGCGCCCTCCATCGGCATGATTGGGAAAGACATCATGAATGGCCAATATACCACCCTCAACAAGCAACCCAGCCCATCGACGATAGTCAGAAAACGCCGCAGCGGCAGAATGCCCCCCGTCGATAAAAACCATAGAGAGTGTTTGGGTTAGAATTTTCGATGCCAAAGCCGACGATGCAAGAATAGGAATAACTGTGTCACGCAAATCAGCCATCTTAATGGTCTGACGAAAATGTGCTAAAGAACTCATTCCATCGCCATCAGCAAGGTCTGGATCAAAATACTCTTGCCCGGGTTGGTTTTCTTCCGACCCTTCGTGATGATCAATGGCCACCAAAACACCACCCGATATTTTGCAAGCGGTTCCTAAATAGACAGTCGATTTGCCACAATAACTTCCAATCTCAACAACCAGCCCGAGTTTCGCTCGAGTTCTGGCATAAGCATGAAGCGTGGCTCCCTCTTCAGGGTCCAGGAAGCCTTTTACATCATCAATATTAATGGGGAGGTCCAGCATATCAAATATCGTTCAGCTTAAGATTTAACTTTAGCGTCAAGCGCAGCTCGCACCTCGGCATGCTCGCTTTCATTAAATGAAAAACGCAGCAGCAAATAAGTTCCGGCCATGTAGCAAATCAACGGCACCCCGCCATATAGAAAACGCAATGTATTCTCCACCAACTCCGTTTGATCCGCCTTAGGCACAAACCCTGCCCATGATAGCGCAAATCCGGTTAAGCTCAGCATGACCCCGTAAGCAGACTTGCCTACAAAATTCCAAGCCGCAAAATAAGCACCCTCTTTGCGCTGACCAGTTAACAACTCATCATAATCAATAATATCTGATTTAATTGAGGGGCTGACAGTCCCGCCACAGCCACCTGCTGCGCCAGCGATACCTGCAAGAATGAGTAAATGTAGCTCCTGCCCGGGCTGTAAAATTCCCATGAATGCAAAACATATACCGGTAACAAATAAGGAACCGACCCACATAGGTTTCTTGCCAAAACGGCGCGCCAATTTGATCCAGAACGGCACCAGCAGAACAGAAAACACCATATAGCTCAGGATAAATAACGGAGCCATTTGCGCATTCTTCATTACATATTCGGCATTATAGACAGAAAGAATAACGATTGATGCACCGCCTAAATTCTCGATAAAGTTCACGATCAGCAAAAGTTTAGCATGGGGGTTGGCTAAAATATCACGCATTGCACCCCAAGGCTTTTCCGCGCCACGTCCTAAAAATTCTTTGCGTTCGCGCAAAAACACAACACAAGCCAAGAGACATATTGTTGTCAAAACACCCGCCCAATAAGATTGGTTCTCGGCAAGCGCGCGCACTTGATAATCGCCTTCTGCTTCGGCACTAATCAACCAATACATTGTACCAAGGGCAAGGACATAACCACCGATCCAGCCTGCATGACGCGCCGCGAAGACCTTATTACGCTCATGATAATCAACGCTAAGTTCCGCACCCAATGACATATGAGGTACGATGAAGATTGTTTGCGCCGAATAGAACGCAATAACGGCAATGCCCATCCAAACGGCCAACTGATCCATGGACAGACTTTCAGGTGGTGCTGAAATCATCCAAAAAGACAAAAATATCGGAATAATACTTGCGAGAATCCACGGCCGCCTTCGGCCAATTGATGTGCGGGTTTTATCGGAATAATAGCCTACGAGCGGATCGGAAACAGCGTCCCATATCCGTGAAATTCCAAAGATAAGCCCCATAACTGCGGGCGCAATCAACAGAATATCTGTTGCAAATTTCATTATATAAAGATTAACGAGACAAAACATATATCCGCAACCAATAGGCGGAAGCATATACATAAAAATCGAGAAGGCAGACACTTGTGTGGACTCAACGTCTCTATTCACTTGTTCAATTGTCACATTAATCTCCGACTTGGCTTTTCTAATATCCCGACATAATGTATGAAATAATGCATTAATTAGCTGTATTCACATAGTTAAATCGCACATCAGTAGGTAAAAAGTATGATAAATCAGGCACCAGAGAAGAAACTAACAGTACAATTGCGCGGCTTCATCCTTCTCGGTGTCATTTTCTTTGGTATTTTTCTCATTCAAGATAATGGATTTTTTGCGATTCTTCTTGAGGGTGACCGTAGTCGATTATCATATCTTATCTTGTCCGTATGGTTGATTGCGACGCTTCGTTGGTTGTGGCTTCTCAGCTGGTGTCAAAATGTTCAAATTAGCGACAAGGCAGCGGATCAAGACGCAACAGAAGCGACCATGATGCGCTTTCTAAATCATGGCTGGCTGGCTGCGGACTTGTGTCTGAAAATTGGCCTATTAGGCACCATTGTTGGTTTTATATTTATGCTCGCCCCCATTCGCGACCTTGCCGCATTTGACCCCGCTAACCTTCAAATTGCCCTTCGCGCTATGAGTGGCGGCATGGCTGTTGCCCTTTACACCACCTTAGCTGGATTGGTCTGTCATATGGTCTTGCGGTTGCAATATCAGATGGTTGCAGATGAGATGCATAAAGTCCTAATTGGCTCAGAAGGCTAAGGTCATGCGCGGAAATAAACTGCTCGCCCCCGCGGATGACGAAAACGCGTTTACAGATATTTTGTTTAATGCCCTGCTTGGCTTTGCATTTATGTTTGTCATTGCCTTCATGCTCATCCAACCGATACCGACGGATGGGAAAGTTAACCCAAAAGCTGAATATATTATTACCGCTCAATGGCCCGACAACCATCCTGATGATATTGATATCATCGTGGAAGACCCACGCGGTCAAATGGTCTGGTTTGATTCGCGTGAAGCCGGCCTTATGCATTTAGACCGCGATGACCGTGGGCAAATTGGCGACATGATGACCATTAATGGCAAAAAAGTAGAAAGCCCAATCAATCAAGAAACAGTTACATTACGTGGTGTCATGCCTGGGGAATATGTGGTCAATGTACTCCATTATAAATCACAAACCTCCTCTCCAGTTCCAATTTCAATCAAAATTGAAAAGCTGAACCCACAACTCACAGTGAGCTATGCAGGCAAAGTCGTCTTAAATGGAGCTGGCGACGAACAAACAGCCGTTCGCTTCACCTTATCATCGACAGGTGACGTGATCGACGTGTTTACACGTCAAAAACTTTTAATCCGTTCGGAAAGCAAAGACGGGGGCGCAAAATGAGCTGGGAATTAATACTCGGTTCAAGCTATGTCGCACTCGGCGCGCTTGTTCTGACACTCAATCTAAAATCACAAATTTATTATGGATTCAAATTGGCCAGCATTGTCTTTTTATCCATCTTATATATCGCAACCTATATCGCGATTGGCGAAATACGAGGATGGGCGATAGAAAAAGAACCGCCAAGCCCATTCAAGCTTCACTGGGCTGTTGTCGAAGAGCCTGACAAAAGAAACGGCACAGAGGGTATGATTTATATTCTGGGGCAAGAGATAAATGCCTATGGAACACTACAAGGCCAACCCAGATTATATGGCCTGCCGTTTAGCCCAGCGCTTGCTCAAGAAATAGAAAATGCGCGTGCGGCAATAGAAGACGGTAAACCCATTGAAGCAAATATAGCATATAAAGCAAAAAAGGTTGAAGATGAGGACCTTGACGATATGCAAACGCGCGAAGGCGCAAAGGCTCAACCCGATAGCGCAAGCGAGGCGGATCGTCTTACATTAAATTTCAGAGAAATACCAAAACCGGACTTACCAGCTAAACCGGCTCAGTAAACTGATCTGCTGTCAAATTCTAACCTAAACACCCTGAACAAAGTTATTAAAAGTGACAGAGGGTTACCGATGAGACAGAGGGTTACCGATGAGACAGAGGGTTACCGATGAGACAGAGGATTGCCGATAAGACAGAGGATTGCCGATAAGACAGAGGGTTGCCGATAAGACAGAGGGTTGCCAATGAGACAGAGGGTTAACGATGAGACAGAGAGTTACCAATTGTCGGATGTGACCTCTATGACAGAGATCAACCTCCCTCACCCCACCGCAATGAAGCTTAGGCTCCAGCTAGGTGCCCTCATTAATATCACCCCCAAATATTATTCATGACCATCAGTTAATAGCCCTGACCGACCTGTGGTTCTTGATAAACGCTGACCTCATCACCACACAAAGTTTAA
>ENA-OUOG01000678-OUOG01000678.1-marine-metagenome-genome-assembly--contig:-NODE-678-length-43306-cov-7.606745_pt1 | contig 43306 bp, 28 predicted proteins | sample MGYA00248635_ERZ508505 | MGnify/ENA primary metagenome ERZ508505 (study PRJEB26176, sample SAMN06267871) | marine metagenome | isolation source: Saanich Inlet, British Columbia, Canada | place: Pacific...
GAAGGAGAAGAAGGCTTAGGTCGGTTAAAAAAATTTTACAGCAGTATTTTAAAATATCATCATCCAGAATATTTTATGATGATTAAAGATCTATAGTTAATACTATATTTATCTAGCCCCATTTTATATCTTTAAGAATCATTTTAAAATGGCTGAATCCGTGGGGAAAACTCTTGATTTTATCTTTCAGGGGCAGTCAATCATCTATGAGGCTACTTTCCAATACAACAACTTTCTTGCCTCGCTTTTGATACAGGTCCAAAAAAAGGTGTTTATACGATATCTGACCACCCCGAATTAGGAGTTGTTTCTATAATCTCTTTTAGCATTTTAAATCCTTCATCAATTAACTTTTTACTTTTCTCAAAATAATTTCCCTGTCCCTCATCTTGTTTTCCTAAGGTAGTATTTTGAACCTCACTAGGTTTACCAAAAAAATAACCAAACATAAGCATTGTCTCACCTATATTCATTGAAAAATGGGGAAAGGGTAATAGTCCCTATGTGTTTGGTTTAATGCGAGAGGATAATTACGAAACTTACTTGTATAATAAGGTTGAAAAACTTAAAAAGAGAATCAATAAATCTCTGCGGAAGATTTCTACAATTCTAAATTTATCATTACCACTAACCATGAAAACAGCGAGAGAAACTTACGCCACAACACTTTTAAGAAATGGGTTTCAAAGGATGAGTCCTGCCAGATAATGTTCAGTCACAATAGAATTTGAATGACCTAACATCTCGCCATAGTATTTCTTTTTCAAGAAGTTCAGGTGTGTAATATTCTCTATGATTATCTGACACATGAAAACAGTGTGTTTTCAACTCTGAGTATGGTATTGTTTTCCTATAAGCATTTTCCTCATATTTTATTTTTGACTGTTTGTCTGCATTAGATTCTAATGGGCCAAACCTAAATGAAAATCGGTGTTCACCATCTTTAACAGACTCACAAAATCTATAGGGGGTCCATCTTGAGTTTCTCTTCTCGAAGGAACCAGAATTAAAAACAACTTCGTCTTCGTTCACTCTTTTATATTTTCCAGTCATCCCAACATAAATTAAGTTATCAAGTGAACTATCATAATTTTCAAATCACATATACACCACTCTTTTGGGGCCATTTAATCTTTTCTTTTTTACAATCTATTTCAGTAAAATAAAATTTGGACTTAAACTCTTCAACTAAAGATTTGTAATCTTTAATGAATTGTTCTTTGTTGTAATCAATAGTATGTTGTATCATATCTTTAATTTCTTCTCTTGTGAAATAGGGGTGTGGATTTGAATACCCAACGTTGAATAGTAGCATGATCCACTTTGACTCCTCTGATAGATAAAAGTTCTTCTACATCTCTATAGCTAAGACTAAACCTTAATTTGAAGTAAACAGCTTGTAATATGATTGCTTTAGGAAAACAGTGACCTTTGAACATCTTTTTTGTTGTAAATATAAAAAATTTGATTTTTCATTATATTAGATGCGACAGAACCAAGATCTTTATAGTCAAAAAGATTTTTTTAATTTACCTGATCAATCGTTTAATGATAATGATATTAAATTAGTTAAAATTGGGTGTAATCAAATTATTAACGGAATCTGAACTTTAATGACCACGTAGGTTGAACTTTCAGGGTTCTTCAGTTGATTTTTCTTTATCATACTAACTACTTCTATTCCTGATATGGTTCTCTTTGCTGATTCAAATTCTTTAAAACCTAGACCTAGCATAACACGTCATTTTATCATTCGATGGTCTTGTTCTACAATATTATTGAGGTATTTGCATTGCCGTATTTTTATGTTTGAATAGTTTCTTCGATTGTATAGTTTTATCGCAGCTTTATTCGCCCCACTCTTATCGGCACTGCTCCTTGGGGTAATACCTCTGCTTGGACAGATAAGCGCATTTGGTTGGAGGAACAATTTGGAGATACAATAAACAGAAAACTCATTTTAACCCACCGTAAAGATTTAGTCAAAGGAGATATACTAATAGATGATAGACCCAATAATGGAGCCAAAGATTTTGAAGGCGAGTGGATTCATTTTGGCTCAGAAAATTTATAGAAAAAACTACTTTACTTAATTATATCAGTTAAATTTTAAAGTAAAGTTCTTTTTTATGTAAAGTTTTTAAAAGCATGTGATAAATTTTAAAAAAGTCATTGATAATATTTTTGGAGATCATATTATTACTTTTGAGTATATTTATCTTGGAGGTAATGGAGAAACACACAGACCTTGGATTAATGGCACAGATATAAATTATCTTATTATACGAGAAAATTGAAATTGAAAAAAATATATTGAGTTTAAATGATAAAAAATTTCAGAACTAAATATATAGCGAAAAAAAAATTATTTATAAGATGACTAACAAAAAATACCTAAGCTTCGCAATTGTTCTTTTGTTTACATTTAACGTCCGAAGTCAAGCCATTATTAATACAGAAAACTTAATGAAATCTATGGATTCTACATTAACTCTAGGGTTTGGTATCAATGGAGATTTTAAATTTGGTAACTTAGAACTGTATCAGTTTAATATCACCAATCAAATAGGTAAAAAATTTGATAAACATCTAATTAGACTTTTATTTAATTATGAATATATTTCAGAAAACAGTGAAGTGTTAGCATCAGATTATACTGCGCAATTAAGATATAATTACAGCCTGGGTAATCATTCAGTATTTTCGTTTATTCAAAGTCAAAAATCAAGAGCATTAAGCCTTAAATATCGAAATTTAATTGGAGGTGGATATCGTCATAATATCTATAAAAAAGAAGAGAATTATTTTGATGTATCAGCAGGAGTTTTTTTTGAAAATGAGCTTTACTTAAAAGACCCCAACGAAGAAGTAATGATTGAAAATTACAGAGTAAGTTTGAGTTCATTTTTTAAGGTATGCGTGTCAAAAAAATCTTTTATAAATACTAGTATTTATTATCAAATTAACATAGATAATAGTAAAGATAGACGGCTTTTTATTGAGCCACGTTGGTACTATGAGTTTGATAAAATAGCTGTTTATGTAACCACACAGGTTAGACATCATACTACGCCTTATATAGATATTAAAAAGACAGACTCAGAACTTTTAGTAGGTTTGGAATTTAATTTATAATTTATAGGAAGGTATATATCTAGTTTCAGATTATTCTGATATAATGAAACTACTTTACAATGAACGTTTTTTAGGAATTTATTTGAAAAGAACAAGAAACTTAGTTCAAATTGTTCGAGGAGGTATTATTAAAATTCATGATTTTTTGTTAGGTGATTAATCTTCTATGATTTTATAGCTAACTAAAATAATTAAGGTAAATTTAGAACATTACTTGGAAGAATTTTTAAAATAAAAAAACACTAAAAAATCTAATTAAACTTTAAAAAACAACTGGTATTTCAATATTCACTTCACATTCAAGAGACTTTAACCTTAGTAATAGAACATAAGGAATACCTCGCAGATCCATCTCAAGATCCAAGAATTGGATTTATAGAACAACTCATGAAGGACTGCGGTAGCTATGGGGACATATTAGTTTATAATATTGGTTTTGAGAGAGGAAAACTTAATGATCTAATTGATGTATTCCCTAAGTATTCTAATGAGTTGAGAGGGATTGTAAATAGACTCAAAGACTTATGGTTCCGTTTCAACAAAAGTGGTACTATACCCCCGAAATGAGAGGAAGTTATTCAATAAAATATGTTCTAAATCTCTATCGCTAAGACTAAACCTTAATTTGAAGTAAACAGCTTGTAATATAATTGCTTTAGGAAAACAGTGACCTTTGAACATCTTTTTTATTGTAAATATAAAAAATTGATTTTTTCTTACATTAGATGCGACAGAAACGTATTTATTGATGGTTATAAAGATTCTAAGTTTTGTCCTAGAATGGTTTTGAAACAATTATTAAAATCAATTAATAGGTAAGTAACTACTGATCTCTATAGCTTAATTTTCAGTTTAAATGAAAGAGAAAGTATTTTTTACTGAAATAGAACTGAATTTATTTTCTTTGACATTGCTTATAATTTCTGGGAGATTTTCCCATATAATTCTTAAAAGTTCTGGAGAAATATAGCGGGTCGTCAAAACCAATTTTATAGCTAATTTGTTTTATGCTCAAATCTGTATAGCTAAGGTATTCGCAAGCTTTTTGAACCTTTTTTAATTTAAAAAATACAAGTATAGGGTAACCGGTTTCTAATTTAAATTTTGTGTGTAGGTAAGATTTTGAGTAATTGAACTTAGATGCGATATTATCGAGTGTAAAATTCTTATCTAGATTATTCATTAAAAATTCTTTGACAGAGTTAATTAGATTCTCTTTTGGGTGTGTTGTATTAATCGAATTAAGTTTATGGTAAACAAATGAGCTTATAAAATTCAGACCTAATAAATTTGCATATTCAATACTATTTAATAAATAATTGTTATTTAATAAATCGAAAATTTTATTAAATTTGTCTATAGTGCTTTTTGAGAAAGGGATATTTTTATAGTTATTAATATTGCTTTTTGAGTATCGATTATATATATTTTCGCTAAAAGAACCCTGAAAATGAATCCAATAAATACTCCATGGATCATTATCATCAGCCCTGTATTCGTGTCTAGTGTTTTTTGGTATTATGCAAAAATGATTCGGTGAGATTAAAGTTTTTTGATCCTCAATAGTAACTATTCCTTTTCCTTTGGTACAGTATATAAAAATATATTCTTTAGCCCCTTTTTTTCTTAATCTATAATGATGGCTTGCAACAGGGTAATATCCCAAATCACTAATGTAAAAATTTCTTGAAATAGGATTGTTTTTTATATCCACTAAAAATGATTTTGGAAAAGCTATCATTTTTTGTCCAAGAAACCCTTCTTTTAAAGTGTTTTCATCCATTTAATTGTTATTAATGTGTTTTTTAGATTTTAATAAAGTTAATATTACATAGAATAAAGATAACAAAATATATTACATTTTTTTATTTTTTATTTAATTGACTGTTTTTACTTCGTGTTAATTTTTTTTTATTCAATTTTATATTGTGTTTATTGAGGATATTTAATAGATTCCTTTTTTATTAGTAATTCATAAATTTCTAGTCTCTTCAATTCTCCTTTTGGAGTGATATACAACTATTAAAAGTGATATTATCCATATTTGTGCTTTTTTTGTCTATTGTTTGAGTGCTTGTAAGTTGTACTTTTGTAAGATATTCTCAATTTATTTATAATATAATAATCATTTTAATAAAGAAGAGATTTGGTCATTGTAATTAATTAGGTATTTTATGGAGTTAGTTTATAGCTTCTTTTTCTATGCCGATATTAAAAAGAGTAGAACTTAAATTTAAATTAAAAAATGAAAACAGTTAAAACAAAATTACTTTGCATATTCTGCTTAATAGTAGTTATAGTAAGTTGTAATGATGATTCTTTAAGGATTGATTCTGAACCAGAATTTAATTCGTTTCTAGAAGATATTTCTTCTTTGCCTGGTGAAGTAATTACTTTAGAAGCAGTAATTTCTGACCCAGCAGGTGTAAAATCTATTAATATTAATTATGATAAATGGTTTTTAGATAAAACAATTGTTAAAGATTCTTTGCCGGATATTTATAATTTGTCTTATCGTTTTAAAGTTCCTGATGACGAAGATGAATTTAGTGTTCATAAAATTTCTGTTACCGTAACTAACGCAGGTGATGTAGCTACTATAAAAGATGTGGTGGTGACTTTAGATAAAGATATAGCTGCACCAGTAATAATGGTTAATAGTCCTTTAGATGCGTCTACCGTGTTAATAGGTAATGGTGATGAAATAAGTTTTGATGTTGATTTAACTGATAGGGAGTTGTCTGAGTTTAAGATTGAAAGTGATATTTTAAATGAAACAATAGCTTTAAATGGTTCGGCTACTTATAAATACAGCAAATCTTTAGATGTATTAACACCTGGTAGTTATACTTTTAATATTACTGCTAAAGATGTTTCAGGCAATGATACACAAGCTTCGGTAACTGTAAATGTTGTTACAGATTTGCAGTTTCCTGCAATGTATTTAACAGATGAGACAAGTGATGCTGCGTTAAATCAAGATTTATTTGGTATTCCTTTTAGTACAACAGCGAGTCAAGCTACAGGAGAGAATGGGTATGTTTTTAAAGCGCTATATTATTCTAAAAGTGCAAATTCTGAGGTGAGATTTATTCCTCAGAAAGAATCATTTTCGCCATTTGCATTTGGTGCAAATGCGAACAATGCAGGTAAATTAACATTAGGAAGCGATGCTACCGTTAATCCAATTGTTGTGCCTGGTGTTGGTTATTATGAAATATCAATTGATGTGAGAGATTTATCATATACAGTTACACCCTATACACCAACAGATGCAACTTTTAATCAAGTATATGTTTTGGGAAGAGGGATATTTGTAGATGCAACTACTTCTACTTGTACAAAAAACGCAGATGGTTCTACTCAATGTTGGCATTTTAATTCTGGTAAGCCTCTTGTTCAAGACTCTGATAATCAGTACTTGTGGTCATTAGATGTTACTGTAAAAGATCAACCAGATGATAATGGTGCTAATGGATTTATATTAAATGCTAATCCAAATGGATGGGCTCCTTTTTGGAGAACTAATACCGAAGATCGTTCTATTGCAGTTCCTGGTGGTGGTGGTAATTATGTCTTTGAAGATAGTGCTTTAGATAAAGATTATACCTTCATATTTGATACTCATCTAAATAGGGTGATAATTAAAAATAGATAATCAAATATTGACACAAAAATAATATCAATTAAAAAATATATAAATGAAGCAATTAATTATAATTATAATAAGTGTTCTTTGTTTTAGTTTTTCGGCTACAGCTCAGAAAACTGTTAAAGGAACAATTACAGATGAATTGGGAGAGCCAATACCAGGTGTTAATATTTTAGAAAAAAACACATCAAAGGGTACTTTCTCTGATTTTGATGGTAAATTCACCATCTCTGTTGATGAAAAAGCTACCTTGGTATTTAGTTATTTGGGGTTCAAAACACAAGAAGTAAGTGTTAATGATAGGTCTCAAATTACGGTTAAAATGATATCTGATGAAACTCAATTAGATGAAATAGTTGTAATTGGGTACGGTTCCGTGAAAAAAGACAAAATAGCTACATCTATAGCAACTGTAGATGGATCAGAAATTTCAAAACAAGTTGCAAGTAATCCTGCAGAAGCGTTACAAGGTAAAGCAGCAGGTGTTCAGGTTTTGTCTTCTGGAGGTTCTCCAGGTGCATCTCCTAGAATTGTGATACGTGGTATTACTACAGCTAATGGTAGTACAAATCCACTTATTGTAATTGATGGTATTTTGCAACCAGATGGAACATCTTTAAATTCTGTAAACTCTCAAGATATAGATAGCTTTCAAATTTTAAAAGATGCAGCTGCATCTGCAATCTATGGTTCAAGAGCATCAAATGGTGTTGTTCTTATTACAACTAAAAGAGGTAAGGCAGGTAAAACCGTAGTTGGTGTAGATTTAAGTTATGGTGTGCAATATTGGCAAAAAATAGAAAGTGCAGATGCGCAAGAGTATATGAGAATAATGAATACCAGAAGAACAAATGATGGTAATGCACCATTGTTTGATCCTAATAATTTTCAAGGTGAAGGTACAGATTGGTGGAATGAAGTTGTTCAGAACTTTGCTCCAGTTTTAAATGCTAACGTAAGGGTTTCTGGAGGTTCAGAAGATTTAAAATATTCTGGAAGTGTTAGTGTTTTTGACCAGCAAGCAAATTACTCTAAGGGATTTTATCAAAGGATTACTGGAAGGTTTAATGTAGACTATAAGATTTCTGATAAAGTAACTCTTAAGCAGGATCTTAGTCCAAGAATTGAAAAATGGGAGAATACACCAAATTTGTTATTCAATTCAATGAGAATTGATCCTTTAACACCGGTATTTATTCCTCAAAGTGAGCGAGTGGGTAGAAATCAATATAGTATCTATGGTTTATCTCAAAATTTGGTACCAAATCCCGTGGCTCAATTGGCAAGACAGTTTAATGAAAATGATTTTTTTGGTTTTTTCTCTAATACACAATTAGATTATAAAATAGCACCAAGTTTAACATTTAGGTCTCAACTTGGTTTAAATATTTCTAGACAAACCTCACAAACATTTAATCCTGAGTATTTTATTGGTCCAAACCGACAGTTAGAAATTAATAATTTAACCAAAACAGTTACCAATAATTTTGACTATGTGTTAAATAATACAATAACTTTTGATAAAACCCTTAATGATAAGCACTATTTAAATATCACTGGTGGTATTGTGTTTGATTCAGAAAATTGGGATTATTTAAGAGGATATAGTGATGGTATTCCTAGCAATACAAATATGAATCTGTGGCAATTAGATGCAGCTGAAGGGGAGACTATTAGAGCAAATGCTAATAAGGCTACAGATAATATTTTGTCTGGTGTTTTTAGAACTATTTATAGTTATGATAATAGATACTTTTTCAATGGATCTGTAAGAGTTGATAAATCTTCAAGATTCCCAAAAAATGGAAGAACAGGAGTTTTCTCTAGTGTGTCTTTTGCTTGGGATATAGATTCAGAAGATTTTTTCAAAAGTGAGACTATTAATAACTTAAGAGTTAAAGTTGGTGCTGGTGAAGTAGGTAATCAAAATATAAGTCGTAACGGTCAGTTTTTCTCAATTGGTTCTGGCGATTTTGTATTTGGAGGTGATCGTGTTGTAGCTAACTTTTTGTCGCAATTTGGTAACCCTAATTTAAGATGGGAAACTGTGAGAGATAAGAATTTTGGAATTTCAATGGGTTTATTTAATAGTGAAATTACTATTGAAGCAGAGTATTATGAGAAAACTTCAGAAGATTTATTATTTAGTGTAGAAACACCAAATTATACAGGTATACCAGGTACTGTAGCTCAAAATGTAGGTAGTTTTCAATCTAAAGGTTTTGATCTAACTTTAGGGTATAATAAGAGTTGGAATGATTTTAAACTAAATGCAAATTTAACATTCTCTACCAATGAAAGTAAAGCAATAGAATTAGCTCCTGGAAACGAAGTGATTTTGGGGCAAAGAAGACCTCGATTAGGAAATAGATTTGTGAAAATTACCGAATTAGGGGAAACTGTAGGTTTGTTTCAGGGTTACCAAACTGCAGGGATATTTCAAAATCAAACTCAGTTAAATTCTCATACCTCAGAAGACGGAAATATAATTCAGCCTAATGCTCAAGTAGGTGATTTGATATTTGTAGATCAGAATGGAGATGGGGTTTTAAATGATGATGATTTAACAACAATTGGTAATCCATTTCCAGATTTTTATGGTGGTTTAAATCTTAATATGAGTTATAAGAATTTTGACTTTTCTATGCAGTGGTATGGAACTTTTGGAAATGATGTATTTAATATAAATACAGAATATATACGTGCTGGTACTCAAAATCTAAATGTATTAGCTGGTTTAGAAAACCTAGTATGGTCTCCAACAAATACAGGTGCACAATACCCAAGATTAACAGAACTTGATAGAAATGGAAATTATCAAAATCCATCAGACATTTTTATAGAAGACGGTTCTTATTTAAGATTACGTAACATTCAGTTAGGCTATAATTTTAAATTAAAAGGTGTTAATAAGTTTAGATTATACATAGCAGGGCAAAATTTACTAACATTTACTAAATATTCTGGTTTTGACCCTGAAGTAAGTAGTGGGGGTATTATTAACGGTCTAGGAGTTGATGCTTCAAGTAACCCTGTGGCAAAAACATTTTTATTAGGATTAAATTTAACATTATAAAATTATGAAAAAACTTATTTTATTTTTAGGATTTTGTATTGCTTTTCTTAACGTAAGTTGCGATGCAGACAAAATATTAGATCAGCCTTTACAAGGTAGACAGCAATTAGATGATTTTTTCTCATCATCAGAAAATGCAAAAGCATTTGTTAATAGTATTTATCAAATGGTTAATGGTACAAATTGGAATCAAGTAAATTTTCAGCGTCAAATTAATGAAATGGCATCTGATGATAATTGGGCAGGAAATACAAGACAGCCAAGACCAGATATTACAGGTATAGCACAATATAATGTGTTTCCAGGTTCTACTTATTTTAACTTATTTTGGGAAAATCATTACATAGGTATAACAAGGGCTAATATAGCTCTAGATAGAGTTCCTGAGGTAGAAATTGATGATGAAACAAAAGCTAGATTAATTGCAGAAGCAAAGTTTTTAAGAGCGTTCTTCTATTTTGATTTAGTAAGAAACTTTGGAGGCGTACCTATTGTAACTACGTACAATGAAATTTTAGAACCAACAATTAATGATAAGGTTAGGTCTTCTGTAGCTGAGGTTTATGAGTTTATTGAATTAGATTTAAAAGATGCCATGAATTCATTGCCATTAAGAAGTCAGCAAACTCTTGGGCAATCAGGAAGAGCAACTAAAGGTGCAGTACAATCTTTATTGGCAAAGGTGTATCTCTTTGAAGAAAAATGGGCAGAAGCTCAAGCTATGGCAAAAACCGTTATGGATTCAGGTGAGTATAGTTTAGAGGTAGATTTTGCTGATGTTTATAAAGTAGGTAATTTAAATGGTGTTGAAACTATTTTTGAAATTCAATATATTAATAACCCAACATTTAATGGTGTTGGTGGTCAGTTTTCCATTACTAATGGAAGTCGTGGAGATCGTGGTTGGGGATGGGCATCACCTTCAAGTGACTTGGAAAATGCTTTTTTAAGTGAAGGTGATAATATTAGGTTAAGATCTACGATTATAAAACACGGGGAACCTGTTTTTGGTGATCCTGCAGTAACTTCATTTGATGGAAAGCCAAGTGAAAATAAATCTGGTCGTACAAATAGAAAGTATTACATTCCAACAGATGAAAGACCAGATCCATATCAAAGAGGTCAATTGCCATTACATTACATTCATTTAAGATTAGCAGATGTTATTTTAATTCATGCAGAAGCTGCTTATTTTAATGGAGATGAGGCAGCTGCTAAAAGCTCTTTGCAATTGGTTAGAGATCGAGTTCAATTGCCTTCTAAAAATAATTTATCTGGAGACGCTTTAAGAGATGCAATATGGAAAGAAAGAAGATTAGAGTTGGCTTTAGAACAGCATAGGCTTTATGATCTTAGAAGACAAAAAATAAATGGAGTTCCTAGAATTGCTTTAATACTGGGGCCAAATGGTTCTTTTGTAAAGTACAATACAGAGGTAAGTACAGATCCTTTTGAGACAACTAATTTATTGGAACCTCAAAATAGTGGAGTATTATTTGATCCTAATATTCACTTATTATGGCCAATACCACCAGAAGAGATTCAATTGTCTAGAGGTAATATCGTGCAGAACCCTGGATATTAATTCGGTTTTAATAAATACAATATGTTGAATAAGTATTTTAATTATTTTTTTGGAGTAGTTTTTAGTTTGGTTTTTGTGGGCTGTAGTCAAGATATGGCTACAGATCCAAATGACCCAAAATTTGATGTTCCTGAAGAAGGTATAATACTTAACATTAATAACACATTTCAAGTTATAGATCATTTTGGTGCTTCAGGTGGTTTTCAAGATCAATGGGTCGGAAAATGGCCTGATGCATCCAAAAATAAAGTGGCTGAATTGCTTTTTAGTTCAGATACTGATGTGCAAGGTAATCCTAAAGGAATTGGTTTGTCTTTATGGAGAACAATTATAGGTGATGGAGCAGCTGATCAAGTTAATAGTGGTTTTTCTGCATCCAATTGGTTTAGAGAAACAGAGTGTTATTTAGACGCTTCTGGAAATTACAATTGGTCAAAGCAGCAGGGAGAGCAGTGGTTTATGAACAAAGCAAGAGAATTTGGAGTTTCTAAATTTACTACATGGGCAACAGCACCTCCTTATTTTATGTCTAAAAATGGTTATGTTTTTAGTACTTCAGATGTGAATAATTTTAATTGTAAGCCAGAAAATTATGCTAAATATGCAGATTTTTTAGCAACTGTAGTTAAGTATTATGAAGATCAAGGTTTTAATATTACAACTGTGTGTCCGTTTAATGAAACTCAATATCAATGGAATGCAGCTGCAGGTTCTGCTCAGCAATCAGGAACAAGGGCAACAAATGCAGAAATAGCTCAAGTAACTAAAATTATCGATAACGCATTTACTCAAAAAGGTGTAAAAGCAAAAATTATGCTTCCAGAAGCAGCGCAACTAAAATATTTGTTTGAAGGTGGTAATAACACTAGTAATCAGGTAAATGATTTTTTTAGTGAGTCTAGTTCAAATTATATTGGAAATTTAAAAAACTTATCTAAATACATAGCTGGTCACAGTTATTTTAGTAACGGTAATACTCAAGAGTCTTTAAGACAAAGAAAAACGTTAAAAACAACTTTAGCAAATTACAACTTAGATTATTGGCAGACAGAATATAGTCTATTAGGTACTGGTTATCAACAAGGTTTAGATGTTTCAACTTTTTCAGAAATTGATTATGCATTATGGATGGCTAGAATCATTCATACTGATTTAGCTTTTGGAAATGCTACAGGTTGGAGTTTTTGGACGGCTTTAAATCAATCGACTTTTGGAGATCATCCTTTTCGGTTTAATTTAATTTTATATGAACCAAATTCAAATAGCCCTACACATACCGATGGTACTTTTACTTCTAACAAACTTCTTTGGGCGTTAGGTAATTATAGCAGGTTTGTTAAACCAGGAATGGAAAGGTTTGAAGTTATTGATGCAGATTATAATGATGAAACATCGGTTGAAAACTTTATGATTTCAGGTTACAAAAATCAAAACACAAAAGAAATTGTCTTGGTATGTGTTAATAACACCGATACAAACAGAGATTTAAAATTAGAAAATTATAGTACAGATTTTGAAGTTAAGGGAGAGGCTTTTGAGGTATATACAACTTCAAATTCAAGTAATCTTAGAAAATCTACATCCTCTGTAGAGTCTGTTAGTATTCCAAAGAAATCTATAGTAACATTAAAAGCGGTCTTAAAGTAAGTCTAGCTGAAAAAAATTAATTAAAATAAAATTAGTACAACATGAAAAAGCATATCGAATTGAGATCTTTTTTTTTAGTTATAATATTTGGTCTTTTTGTTTTCGCTTGTTCAAGTGAGGGAGGTACAGATCCCAACGATCCTATTTTTGATGATATTGGTGATGAAGGTGGTGTTTCAGGTGATATAGCTTTTGATATAACACTTAAAGTTGATGCAACTGATGGTGTAAATATAAATCCAGATATATTTGGAGTAAATAATGATTGGAGAAGAGTGCCGAATACGGGTTTTTCTACTTTTACAAATACGCTTGAAGATATGGGGTTAAATTCTAAAGTTTTTAGATTTCCTGGTGGTTGGGAGTCAGAATTTTATGCTTGGACAAGTAATACAACTCCAAATTGGAAAGACGCTCCAGCAGAACCTGGGGCATCTGTATCTGCATTAAAAGAGAACTTTAATAACTACAGTATAGTAATACCTACTGTAGATGCTATGAATACAAATCCTGGTTCTTCTCAATGGAACAATGCAATACAAAAGTTAGAACAAGTTGCAGAAAATGCAATTGTAGCATCAGGTATTGATAATGGTATTGTAGAGATTGGTAATGAGTGGTGGTTACAATGGGCAGGAGGTGTTTCTAGAGCTCAGAAGTTAGATAAATATGTAAAAATTGCTATGGAAATAGCAGAGAATTTAGATGAAAAATTCCCAAATCACACCTTTAAACTTTTAGTGAATGGTGATTATACTTTTCCTGATGAGTTTACAACGATGAAGCAGAAATTTACAAAAGCATACGATGTTATTGATGGTGTGGCTTTACATACTTATACAGGTTATACAACAAATACACACAATATAAAAGACTTAGAAAAAAGAATAATAGATTGTGCTAATAACTTCAACTCTAACAAAAATTTCAAGTATTTGTCAGAGTGGATGCCTTCTAGAGACTATAATGAAAGATCGCTTTATATGGAGGTAGCTAATATTATTCCAGATATAATTCATATTTACGCAAGGTCAGGTTCAGAAGCAGCAGCTTATTGGCCTCCAGTAAATACTCCTGTTCCAGGTTTAGGTTTAACTAATTGGAATTTTTCTAAAATTTTCCCAACAGGTCAAATTTTAGGTGAAATGGCAAGTGAATATAAAGGTAAGGCATTAAAAACAACATCTAATACATTTCATATTGCAGCAGCTTTACAAGATGCAAGCACTATGGTTTTATATGTTACAGGAGCTAGAGAAAGTAGTAAAAAAGTTGGAGTCAAAGTAGATGGATTTACCATAACTTCTATAGAAAGTGTTCATCGTTTTGTTCCTTTTGATTATAATGATACAGCCAAAGCAGAGCCATATATAACAGAAGTAGCTTCTGCAAAATTATCTTCAAATAATGAAGTAGTTTTTGATATTAATAAAGAAGGGTTACATCAAATATATAAGATTATTTTAAAGGGTAATTAATTCCTGATTCAAGTGTTTTTGTCCATATTTATACTCTAGCTGTCTATTTTTTTAATTGATTTTTTGTTAATTTTATTTATGAAATAGGGTGGTAAATTAGGTTTTTGTTAATTTTTTACAATAAATGAATAAGAGTAGTATTTTATATGTTTTTATAATTTTTATATTTCTAATAAATTGTGAGTCTAAAGCTCAACAACAAGTTTCAAAAATAAATATTAATTCGAAAGAAATATATCAAACAATTGAAGGTTTTGGTGCGTCTGATGCATGGAGATGTCAATTTGTTGGTAAAAATTGGCCTGAACAAAAAAGAAAAAAAATAGCCAAGTTACTTTTTAGTCAAGAAGTTGACAAACAAGGAAACCCAGAAGGAATTGGATTATCAATTTGGAGATTTTATATAGGTGCAGGAACAACCGAACAAAAAGATAGTTCTCATATAGAAAATGAATGGAGAAGAAGTGAATCTTTTTTAAATCCTAAAGGAAATTATGATTGGACAAAACAGAAAGGGCAACAATGGTTTTTAAATTCGGCTAAAAAATATGGAGTAGATCAATTTTTAGCATTTTCTATTTCAGCTCTTGTTCAATGGACAAAAAACGGAAAAGGTTTTAATGGCGATAATAAAGATGGAGAGATAAATTTAAAACCAGAGAATTTTGATGATTACGCTCAGTTTATGGTTGAGTTTTTAAAACACTTTAAATCTAAAGGAATTGCTTTTGATTATTTAAGTCCAATTAATGAACCTCAGTGGGATTGGGAAAAAAAATCACAAGAAGGTACACCAGCAACAAATGCTAATATTTTAAAAATCTCAAAATTGTTGAATGATAAGTTTAAAGAAAATAGCTTACAAACCAAAATTGTAATTGGTGAATCAGCAGATTTGCGATGGTTGTATTCAGATTTTGGAAAGCCAGAAAGAGGTAACCAAATAAAATATTTTTTCAATACCAAAAATAAAATTGAAAGTTTAAAAAAAACAATTTCAGGACACAGTTACTTTACAACATGGCCTGTAGATAGTTTACTCTCAATAAGAAAAAAGCTAAATAATAAATTACAAAAACATAATTTAGGTTATTGGCAAAGCGAATTTTGTATATTAGAAAATACAGATGATATTGGAGGAGGTTCAAAGCGAGATTTAGGAATTAATACGGCACTATATGTTGCTCGTGTAATACATGCAGATTTAACAATTGCAAATGCAAGTTCTTGGCAATGGTGGACAGCTTTAACCAATGCAGATTATAAAGATGGTTTAATTTATTTAGATACTGGAGATAATAAAGATTTATTCAATTTAAATAAAATGAAATCTGATGGAGATTTTCATGACTCAAAACTATTATGGGCTTTTGGTAACTTTTCTAGGTTTGTAAGGCCAAAAATGAAAAGAGTAAAAATTGATTTAAATGAACATAAAACACTCAAAGAAAAATATAAAGATTTTATGATTTCTGCTTATATAGATCAAGAAACTTCAAAGTTGGTAATTGTAGCCATTAATTATGGTAAAACAAATAAAACTATTGATTTTTCAGACTATAAAATAAATGCTAAGTATCAAACGTCTAAAGATAAAAATTTAGAATACCATAAAGTAACAAACCAAATAATAACATTAAAAGGACGTACAGTTAATACTCTTATTGGCAGTATATCTAACTAAATAAACAAAGTAATATATGAAACGTAATAGTAATTATTTTGAATTAGTTTTTAGTCTTTGTTTTGCAGTCATATGTATAAGTAGCTGCAAAGACAAAGATGTTGTAAAGAAAAAACCAAATATTGTCTTTATTCTTGCTGATGATTTAGGAGCTCATGATTTAAGTTATTCAGGTAGTAATTATTATGAAACTCCAAATATTGATGCTATTGCAAATGATGGTGTACAGTTTACTCAAGGTTATGCCGCTTGTCAAGTTTGTAGTCCTTCTAGAGCTAGTCTTTTGTTAGGACAATATACGGCTCGTCATGGAGTAACAGACTGGATTGGTGCAGCAACTGGAAAAAAATGGGGAGATTATTACAATACTAAAGTAATGCCACCTGAATACGCTCATGCATTACCAGAAGAGAGTATTACAATTGCGGAAGCTTTAAAACAAAACGGATATAAAACTTTTTTTGCAGGAAAATGGCATATAGGTGATGAACCTTATTCACCAGAGAATAATGGATTTGATATTAATATTGGTGGATGGGAAGTTGGTGGGCCAAAAGGAGGATATTATGCTCCTTGGAGAAACCCAAAATTAGATTATAAATACGAAGGAGAGAATTTAACTAAGCGATTGGCTTTAGAAACTGCAGATTTTATTTCAACTAATAAAGATGAACCATTTTTTGCTTTCTTGTCCTTTTACGCTGTTCATGGTCCTATTCAAACGACCCAAGAAAAATGGAGTAAATATAGAAATAAAGCAGAAGCTCAAGGTATACCTGAGTCTGGTTTTGAAATGGAGGCAAGATTACCTATCAGAAATGTACAAGATAATCCTATTTACGCAGGTTTAGTAGAATCTATGGATGATGCTGTAGGTGTTGTTTTAAAAAGATTAAAAGAATTAGGAATTGATGATAATACAATAATAGTCTTTACTTCTGATAATGGAGGAGTTGCTAGTGGAGATGCATTTTCTACGACTAATTTCCCATTAAGAGGAGGGAAAGGATATCAATGGGAGGGTGGTATTAGAGAGCCTTATTTGATTAAAGCACCAATGTTAAAAAATACACCTAAGTCTGTAGATTATCCTGTTTCAGGTATCGATTTTTATCCAACACTTTTAGACTTAGTTGGTGCAAAGAAAGATCCTAATCAGATTATAGATGGAGTAAGTTTAGTGCCATTATTAAAAGGGAAACCTTTAGATACAAGACCTCTATTTTGGCATTATCCTCACTATGGTAACCAAGGAGGAGACCCTGTAAGTATCATTAGAAAAAAAGAGTATAAATTGATTCATTATTGGGAAGATGGGCATGATGAGTTATATAATTTATCAAATGATTCAGGAGAGAAAAATGATATTTCTAAAAAAGAAGAAGTAATTGCTAAAAGTTTAAGAGTAGAATTAGATACATATTTAAAAAATATGAATGCTAAAATACCTGAAGTTTATGCCGATTATGATGCAACTAAAGCAGCTAAAAAACAAGAGGAAAGAAGAACGAAAATGTTACAACGCTTAGAAAAACAGCGTAAGAACTTTTTGAGTAAAGATTTTGATCCTAAGAATAACTGGTATGACAGTAGCTTAAATACAAAAGATTAACTTTTTTGATAAAGGATAAAAAACAATAAACAATCAAACTAAAATTATGTCTAACACAAAATTTAATTTTACCTACCTACTTTTTTTAGCACTAGTATCTGCTATGGGTGGTTTTCTCTTCGGATACGATTGGGTAGTTATAGGTGGTGCAAAACCATTTTATGAACTCTTTTTTAACATCGGTTCTCAACCAACATTACAGGGTTGGGCAATGAGTAGTGCTTTAATAGGCTGTATTTTCGGAGCTGTAATCTCTGGTTTTGTAGCAGATAAATTTGGTAGAAAACAACCTTTAATTTTAGCTGCAGCTTTGTTTACTTTATCTGCATTTGGTACAGGTTATGTAAATGAATTTACTCCCTTTATAATTTATCGTCTTATAGGCGGTTTAGGTATTGGCTTAGCGTCTACTTTATCGCCAATGTATATTGCAGAAATAGCACCAGCAAAATATAGAGGGCAATTTGTAGCAATTAATCAATTAACACTAGTAATAGGAATTTTAGCTGCTCAGGTTGCTAACCTTTTTATTGCAGAAGCTATACCAGATGGTTTTTCGCCTGAAATGATTTTAGGTTCGTGGAACGGTCAAACCGGATGGCGTTGGATGTTTTGGGCAGAATTGATTCCTGCAGTTTTATTTTTTGGTTTGTTGTTTATTGTACCTAAAAGCCCAAGATTTTTAGTAAAAATAAACAATAATGATACTGCCAAATTGGTTTTATCTAAAATAGGTGGAACTAGTTATGCAGAAGAAGAGTTAGCTAATATTAAGCAAACACTTCAAGAAGGAAGTACTTCAAAAATTAGTTTTTCTGATTTTAAAAGTCCAAAGATTAAACCGATTCTAGTTATAGGTGTTGTTTTGGCAATATTCCAACAATGGTGTGGTATCAATATCATATTTAATTATGCAGAAGAAATCTTTACAGCAGCAGGTTACAGCGTAGGAGATATGCTTTTTAATATTGTAATTACGGGTAGTGTAAACTTAATATTTACGTTAGTTGCAATGCGAACTGTAGATAGTTGGGGGCGAAGAAAGTTAATGTTATTAGGCTCTATTGGATTAGGTGTTGTTTATATTATTTTAGGGGGGGCTTACTATATGGAGTTTACAGGATTGCCTGTATTACTTTTAGTGATTACTGCTATCGCTATTTATTCGATGTCTCTAGCACCAATTACCTGGGTAGTATTATCAGAAATTTTCCCAAATAAAATACGAGGTGTAGCAATGTCTATCGCAACATTCTCTCTTTGGGTAGCGTCATTTATATTAACCTTTACTTTTCCAATTTTAAATGATGCTTTAGGAGCCTCAGGAACGTTTTGGGTTTATGGATTTATCTGTATTGCAGGGTTTTTATTCATAAAAAATAAATTACCAGAAACAAAAGGAAAAAGTTTAGAAGAAATTGAATTAGAACTTACTAAAGACAAAGAATAATGAGTGAAATATTAAAAAAACACATAATTCTGAGTTGTATCTTTTTAATAAGTTTCAATATTGCTTGTGCTCAACAACATCATTTTACTTCAAAAAAAGGTATTACAACTTCTTACTTAGCTTCACTTAAACAAGAATTAAAAGTAAAATGGCCAAAAAATAGAACTATTAATTTAGTCTTTCATGGGCATTCTGTTCCTACTGGATACACTACTAGAGGTGTTTTAGATCGCTCAAATTCTTATCCATATAGAACTTTAAAAAAAGTAAATGATTTTTATCCGTACTCTGTTGTAAATACCATTACAACTTCAATAGGTGGAGAGCATGCAGAACAAGGTGCAAAACGTTTTAAAGATGAGGTTTTAAATCATAGACCAGATGTACTCTTTATCGATTATGGATTAAACGATAGAAGTATTGGTTTAGAAAGAGCAAAAAAAGCTTGGGAGCAAATGATAAAAGAGGCATTAGCTTATGGTACAAAAGTTATTTTAATAACTCCAACACCAGATTTAAAAGAAGACATTGCTAAAGAAGACACGCCTTTGGCAAAACATAGCCAACAAATTAGAGCATTAGCTAAAAAGTACAATGTTGGTTTAGTAGATAGCTATGCACTATTTAAAGCTTTATCAGAAATTCAGCCTTTAAAAGGGTATATGTCTCAAAACAACCATATCAATCAAAAGGGTCATCAGTTTGTGGCTGATGCTATTTTTGAATATTTTAAATTATAAAAGTAAATCAAGAAATCTAAATAAATGAAGTTTCCTAAACATAAATATATTTTAACTATTTGCTTGTCAATATTAGCATTAACAGCTTGTGTAGACCATCAGCAAAAAGAAATAGATTTATCAGGTAAATGGAGTTTTAAGATAGATTCTACAGATGTGGGTGAAACTGAATATTGGTTTACAAAACAATTGGATGAAGTTATTCAATTGCCAGGTTCAATGGCAGAAAACGGTAAAGGAAATGATATTACTGTTAACACAAATTGGACAGGTAATATGTGGAATGACAGTTTGTGGTATAAAGATCCTAAAATGGCAAAATACCGAAAAGAAGGGAATGTAAAAGTGCCTTTTTGGTTAACGCCAGTTAAAGATTATAAAGGGGCTGCTTGGTATCAAAAAACAATAACTATTCCAGAGAATTGGAAAAATAAAAAAATTAACCTTCATTTAGAACGTGTACATTGGGAGTCTACAGTTTGGGTAGATAACAAAAAAGTAGGTATGCAGAATACCTTGGCTACTTCACATGATTATAATTTAGGAGATACTTTAAGCCCTGGAGAACATACTATCTCTATTCGTGTTGATAACAGGATAAAAGATATTGATGTTGGTAAAGATGCGCATAGTATTTCTGATAACACCCAAACAAATTGGAATGGTATTGTTGGAAATATCCAGCTAAAAGCTTCTACAAAAGTAGCACTAGGTCTGGTTAAATTATATCCAAATATTTCTAATAAAACTGTAAAGATTGTTGCTAAAATAGAAAATTATGTTGGTGATGTTAAACCAGAATTAAGTATTAAAGTACAAGAAAAAGGAAATAAAGAAAATATTTTAGAAGAGGTTGTAAGTGATATTCAGTTAGGTTCAAATAATGAGGTTGTTGTAAATTTTAGCATGGGTATGAATCCTAAGCTATGGGATGAATTTAATCCGAATCTTTATGAAATGCAACTCACTTTAAAATTTAAAGAAGGTATTGATAAAAAGCGTATTAATTTTGGAATGCGAGAGTTTAAAGCAGATGGAACCATTTTCAAAATTAATGAACGTCCAATTTATTTAAGAGGAACTTTAGAATGTGCTATTTTTCCTAAAACAGGATATCCACCTACAGATATAGAATCTTGGAAACGTATTTTTAAGATTATACAAGCACACGGTTTAAACCACATGCGTTTTCATTCTTGGTGTCCTCCAGAAGCTGCTTTTGATGCAGCAGATGAAATGGGCGTTTATATTCAAGCAGAAGCCTCTGCATGGTTAGCAAATTTAGGAGATGGAAACCCGGTTGATACATGGTTGTATAAAGAAGGAGAAGCTATCATAAATGCTTACGGTAATCATCCGTCGTTTGTTATGATGACCTATGGGAACGAACCAAGTGGCAAGCATCACAAAGAATATTTAACAAAATACGTAAATCACTTTAAGAATTTTGATAACAGACGTTTATACACAAGTGGTGCTGGTTATCCGTATCTAGATAATATGGATTATTATAATCATAGAGGCCCTAGAATTCAAGGTTGGAACGAAAACTTAAAAAGTATAATTAACGCCAAACTCCCTCAAACAGAGTTTGATTGGAGCAAGTTTATAGATAAAACACCAATGCCTTATGTAAGTCATGAAATGGGTCAATGGTGTGTATATCCAAATTTTAAAGAAATGGATAAGTATACAGGTGTATTAAAACCTAAAAACTTTGAAATTTTTAAAGAAACTTTAGAAGAAAATGGTATGCTGCATTTGGCAGATGAATATTTAAAAGCATCAGGTAAATTACAAACGCTGTGTTATAAAGCAGATATAGAAGCAGCTTTAAGAACTAAAGGAATGGCTGGTTTTCAATTACTAGATTTACACGATTTTCCTGGTCAAGGAACAGCTTTGGTAGGGGTTTTAGATGCTTTTTGGGATGAAAAAGGATATGTAACGCCAGAAGAATTTAAACAATTTAGTGGTACTACAGTTCCGTTAGCGCGTTTAGAAAAAAGAACTTTTAAAAATACAGAAACGCTATCTGCAACAATCGAAATTGCTCATTTCGGAGAAAAAACATTGCAGAATGTAACTCCAAAATGGACATTCACAAATACTGATGGGAGTATTTTTTCTGAGGGAGAATTAAAAACAACTAACATTCCGTTAGGAAATGGAATTCAATTAGGTCTAGTAAATCAATCTTTTAAAAAAATTAATAAAGCTCAAAAATTAACGTTAAGTATCTCTGTTAATGAGTTTAAAAATAGTTGGGATGTTTGGGTGTATCCTAATGAAAAACCATCAATAAAAACTACAAAAAATTATATAGTAACCAGTAAGTTAGATAACAAAACATTAGCTTATTTAAATAACGGTGGAAATGTTTTATTGAACATAACCAAAGGAGACATTACTCCAGAATATGGAGGAGATATAGGAATCGGGTTTTCAAGTATTTTTTGGAATACTTCATGGACTAACGACCAAAAACCACATACACTAGGTATTTTATGTAATCCTGAGCATCCAGCGTTAGCACATTTCCCAACAGAATACCATTCAAACTGGCAATGGTGGGATGCTGTGAGCCATTCAAACGTAATTATTTTTAACGAAATTCCAGAATTAAATCCAATTGTTAGAGTTATAGACGATTGGTTTAAAAACAGAAAAACAGCACTTCTTTTAGAAGCAAAAGTGGGTAAAGGTAGGCTATTGTTTTCTGGTATAGATTTACATACAAATTTAAAAGAACGATTAGAAGCACAACAATTATTGTATAGTTTAGAAAACTATATGGTTAGTGATGCTTTTAACCCAAAAGTAAATATTACAAACAACCAACTAAAAAGAATATTAAAAAATTAATACTCATTTTATTAGTATTTAAAAACATCGAAATATGAAAACTGTAAAAGCCTGGGAAGAAAAAGTTATCATTCCTACTTATGAAGTTGGAACACCAGAAAAATATCCTGTTTTTTTAGAAAAACGTGTATATCAAGCGAGTAGTGGAGCAGTTTATCCACATCCTGTAATCGAAAAAATTAGTGACACTAAAGTAGATAAAGAATGGGATGCTATTTTTATAGAAAATGATTATATAAAATTAATGATTTTACCTGCTTTAGGAGGAAGAATTCAAAGGGCTTATGATAAGGTTCGTAAACGTGATTTTGTGTATTACAATCATGTTATAAAACCAGCACTTGTGGGTTTAACTGGTCCTTGGATTTCTGGAGGAATAGAATTTAACTGGCCACAACATCATAGACCAAGTACTTACGACCCAACAGATTTTTATATAGAAGAAAATGAGGATGGAAGTAAAACTATTTGGGTAAGTGAATTAGAACGTATGTTTCGTACTAAAGGTATGGCAGGTTTTACATTGCACCCAGACAAAGCTTTCATAGAAATTAAAGCACATTTGTATAATAGAACGCCACATCCGCAAACTTTTTTATGGTGGGCAAATCCTGCTGTAGCAGTTAACGATCACTATCAATCTGTATTTCCACCAGATGTAAATGCCGTTTTTGATCATGGAAAACGTGATGTTTCTGAATTCCCAATTGCAAAAGGAGAATACTACAAAGTAGATTACGCACCAGGAACAGATATTTCTAGATATAAGAATATTCCTGTGCCAACAAGTTATATGGCAATTACCTCAAAATATGATTTTGTAGGTGGTTACGAAAATGATTCAAAAGGAGGATTATTACACGTAGCAGACCATAATGTTTCACCAGGTAAAAAACAGTGGACTTGGGGTAATGGAGAATTTGGAAAAGCATGGGATCGAAATTTAACAGATGCAGATGGACCATATATTGAATTAATGTGTGGTGTGTACACAGACAATCAGCCAGATTTCTCTTGGATGCATCCTTACGAAGAGAAAAGCTTTAAGCAGTATTTTATGCCTTATTATAATGTTGGTGTAGTAAAAAATGCAACCAAAGAGGCTTTAGTAAACCTAGAAATGGTTGATGGTAAAGCTTTAGTAAAAGTTCATGTTACGTCTACCTATAGTAATAGTGTCATTACTTTAAAAGCTAATGAAAAAGTATTACATGAAGAAGTTTTAAACCTTTCTCCAGAGCTAGGTTTTGAGCAATATATAGAAATTGGAAGTCATACTTTTGATGATTTACAAATTTCAGTAAATGATGCTGCTGGAAAAGTATTGGTTTCATGGGAACCAGATAAAGATTTATCAGAAGAAATTCCTGAACCTGCAAAAGCAGCAAAAGACCCTAAAGATATAGATACTGTAGAAGGTTTATATTTAAGAGGTTTACATTTAGAGCAGTACAGGCACGCTACATTTAATGCTACAAATTACTATGAAGAAGCACTAAGAAGAGCACCAAAAGATGTGCGTTGTAATAATGCAATGGGGCTTTGGTATATGCGCAAAGGGCAGTTAGAAAAATCTATCAAATATTTTAATACGGCTATTGAAACGTTAACAAGTCATAATCCAAACCCTTATGATGGAGAGCCTTACTTTAATAAAGGGTTGGCTTTAAATTTCTTAGGAAAAAAAGAAGAAGCTTACGCAAGTTTCTTTAAAGCGTGTTGGAATGCACAATGGCAAGATGCAGGTTATTTTAATTTGGCTCAAATAGATTGTTCTAAAGGTGATTTAGAAAAAGCGTTAGACCTTGTAGGTAGAGCATTAATTAAAAACTGGCACAATCATAAAGCAAGACATTTAAAAGTTGTTATTTTAAGAAAACAAGGTAAACTAGAAGCTGCTAGTAAATTAATAGAAGAATCTTTAGCTATAGATAAATTTAATTTTGGGGTTTTATACGAACGTTATATTTTATCAAACAAACAAGAAGATTTAGAAGTTCTTAAACATATTTTAAGAAATAATGCTCATAATTATATTGAGTTTTCTCTAGATTATGCTTCGGCAGGTCAGTTTGATGAAGCTATTACTTTATTAAAAGTGCATACAGGAGAAAATATCAATGTTTATCCTATGGTATACTACTTTATGGGATGGTTTTACGATCAAAAAGGAGATCATACAAATGCATTAGAAGCTTACAAAAAAGCACCTCAAATGTCAGATAAATATTGTTTCCCAAATAAAATAGAAGAAGTTTTAGCGTTACAAGCTGCTTGTAAAGCGAACCCATCTGATGCCAAAGCATTTTATTATGTAGGTAACTTTTGGTATGCAAATAGACAATATAAGGAAGCACAAGAATGTTGGGAAACATCCGTGAAGTTAGATGACCGCTTTGCTATTATTCATCGTAATCTGGCATTATTGTATTACAATAAAACCAATCAAAAAGAATTGGCAGTAAAACATTTAGAAACCGCTTTTGAGCTAGATAATACAGATGCTAGATTGTTAATGGAGTTGGATCAACTGTATAAGAAAATAAATATTTCTATAGACAAGCGTTTATCTCTTTTAGAACAATATATAGATTTAACCAATTCTAGAGACGATTTATATTTAGAGCGAATTTCATTATACAACCTAAAAGGTGACTTCGAAAAAGCTAAAGAATTGATAGAAAACCGCCAGTTTCATCCTTGGGAAGGAGGAGAAGGTAAAGTGCCATTTCAATATTTAACTTGTTATACAGAACTAGCTAAGAAAAACATCAACCTTAAGAATTTTGATTATGCAATAGAGTTGTTAACTGCAGCAAAAACATATCCTCATAATTTAGGAGAAGGTAAATTACATGGTACAGTTGAAAATGATATTGACTATTGGTTAGGTTGTGCATATGAAGGTTTAGGGAATGTTGAGAAAGCTAAGGAATTTTTTGAATTAGCATCAGAAGGCTTAAGTGATCCAAGTCCTGCAATATTTTATAATGATCAACAACCAGATAAGATTTTCTATCAAGGGTTGGCATTACAAAAATTAGGAAAATCTAAAAAAGCAAAAAAGAGATTTGAAAATCTTTTAAATTATGGTATAAATCACATGAATGATGATGTAAAGTTAGATTACTTTGCTATTTCACTACCAGATTTATTAATATGGGAAGAAGATTTAAATATTATCAATAAAATTCATTGTAACTACTTAATTGGTCTTGGTCAGTTAGGAAAAGGTAATGATGCTGAAGCTATTGAAGCTTTTGATAAAGTAAAACATACGAACTTATCTCATATACCAGCAAATATTCATGCACAATTGGTTGGTGTTTCATAATATTACTAAACTTCATGAACTTTAAATATGTAATGTATTACAGTATTATTTTCTTCCTTACGGGAGTAAATAGTACTGTTTTTTCTCAAGAGGATAAACCCAATATTGTCATCATTTATGTAGATGATTTAGGTTTTGGTGATATTGGAGTAAATGGTGCAATTGGGGTAAAAACACCTTATATAGATACTTTAGCAAAAAATGGACTAAACCATACTGACGCACACTGTTCTGCTGCAACTTGTACACCATCTCGTTACTCATTATTAACGGGTAGTTATGCATTTAGAAATAATGCGGCTATTTTAGAGGGTGATGCTCCTTTAATAATTGACACTAAAAAGGAGACGTTACCAAAAATGTTACAAAAAGCAGGATATACAACAGGCGTAGTTGGTAAATGGCACTTAGGTTTGGGTAAAGGAAAAATAGACTGGAACAAGCGTATTCCTTTAGGTCCAAAAGAAGTTGGTTTTGATTATAGTTTTTTAATTCCTGCAACTGGAGATAGAGTTCCTACTGTATTTTTGGAAAATCAAGAAGTTGTTGGTTTAGATATTAATGATCCAATAACTGTAAGTTATGGTACAAGAATTGAAGGCTACCCTTGGGGGTTTAAACATCCAGAATTATTAAAACAACATACAGATCCTTATCATCAAGGAGCTGTAATTAATGGAATTAGTAGAATTGGTTATATGAAAGGCGGAAAAGATGCGCTTTGGGTTGATGAAGATATCCCTTTTGTGCTTTCTGAAACTGCTAATAGTTTTATAGAAGATAATAAAGAAAATCCGTTCTTTTTGTATTTTTCTTTACACGATATTCATCAACCAAGAATAGCTAATATTAAGTTTGTAGAAAGCAGTACTATGGGACCTCGTGGAGACGTTATTGCGCAAATGGATTGGTGTGTAGGTCAAATTACAGAAAGTCTAAAAAAACAAAACCTTTTAGAAAATACGTTAATCATTTTTACAAGTGATAACGGACCAATTTTAGATGACGGATATGTAGATTACGCTAGAGAATTAGTTGGTAATCATAAGCCAGGAGGCGTTTATAGAGGTAGTAAATATTCTGTTTATGAGGCAGGAACAAGAATGCCAACAATAGTGCATTGGCCAAAAGAAGTTAAACCAGGCACAAGTTCTGCGTTGCTATCTCAAGTAGATTTGTATAAATCTCTGGCTTGTTTAGTAAAGCAAGATGTTGAAAAAGGTGCTGCACCAGATAGTCAAGATTTTTTAAAATCGTGGTTAGGAAAATCGAATAAAGGGCGTAAATTTTTATTAGAAGAAGCATATACTTACGGTTTAAGAAAGGGAAAGTGGAAATACATACAACCTAAAAAGAAACCTGTACCTAATTGGATTGTACAAAAATTTGTAGATCCTGGATTTAGAGATGAAGTGCAATTATTTAATTTGCATGAAGATCCATCAGAAAAAAATAATATAGCTTTAAATTATCCAGAAGTTGTTGCTAAAATGAAGGCAAAATTAAGTGAAATTTTAGGAGAATAAACTGTTATGAAATACGTATTCTACATATTATGCTGTTTAACAATTTTATCTTGTAAATCTAAAGATAAACCAAATGTTCTATGGATAACCATTGAGGACACCTCTCCACAATTTATGGGTTGTTATGGCAATGAAAATGCTAGTACACCTGTAATCGATAAATTGGCAAAAGAAGGTGTTCGTTTCACCAATGCATTTTCAACAGGTACAGTATGTTCAGCAAGTAGATCTACCATAATTACAGGAGCTAGAACTTTTAGAACAGGTACAGGGCACCAAAGAAGTCAATATCCAATTCCAAATTATATAAAAGGATTTTCTTATTATTTAAAACAACTAGGATATTATACTACTAATAATTCAAAAACAGATTATAATATTGCTAACGAAAGAGAATTCATAAAAGAAGCTTGGGACGAAAGTTCTAATAAAGCAACTTGGAAAGATAGACAAGAAGGGCAACCTTTTTTTTCAGTATTTAATTTTGCTGAGTCACATCAATCAAGAACCATGTCTTGGTCTTTTAAGCAATATGTAAAGCATGTTTGGAATTATCTACCAGAAGAAGATAGAATAGCCGATAATGCTTTTGAAATGCCTCCTTTTTATAATGACACTCCAGAAATGCGTAAGCAATTTGCAAGAGTTTATAATTCTATTAAATTAACTGATAATAGAATTGGTGAATTACTACAAAAGCTAAAGGATGATGGCTTAAAAGATGATACTATTATTTTCTTTTATGGAGATCATGGAGAAGGAATTCCAAGAGGAAAAACTAATGGAATAAATTTAGGATATAGAGTACCATTTATAGTTTGGTTTCCAGAAAAATACAAGCATTTATTACCTTGGAAAACAGGAGGGATTTCTGAAGAACTTTTTAGTTTTGAAGATTTAGGACCAAGTATGATAGATTTATTAGGAGGAGAACCTCCAGAATATATGAAGGGTAAATCTTTTTTTAAAGTTAATTCAAAATTAAAGAATGAGTTGTTATTGCTTTCTACAGATCGAGTAGATAATGGCTTAGATTTAGTAAGAAGTGTAACAGATGGCAAGTATATTTATTCAAGAAACTATATGCCATTTATACCAGAAGTGCGTTATATCAATTATTTAGAAATAGCAGATATAACCAAACACATGCGAAAAGACTTAAAAGACGGTAAACTTAATGCATTACAGTCTGGTATTTTTAATGAACGGCCATACGAAGTATTATATGATATTGAAAATGATATTTGGGAAACCAATAATTTAGCTGGTAATCCAAAGTATAAGTCTATTGTTGATAATATGAGGCAATTTATGGATGCTGAGCTTTTAAAGGCGAAAGACATCATGTTTATGCCAGAATATGAAATGGCTAAAATTTCAGAAAAACAAACACCTTACGAATACCGTTTAAAAACATCCGAATATAATTTTGATGAGATTTACAAAGTAGCATCTTTGTCTGGTAAAAAAGGAAAAGATATTACTAAAGCTCAAATAGCCTACTTAAAACATAAAAATGCTATGGTACGTTATTGGGCAAGCATTGGATTAATGTCTCAAGACAAAGCTTCTTTACAATCTTATCAAAAGCAATTAAATAAATCGCTTTTAGATAATTACCCTCCAGTTTCTATAACGATTTCTGCTTTATTATATCAAAAATTTGATAAAAATAATAAAGCAATACAAGTTTTAAACAAATATTGTAAGAGTAGCAATCAAGATTGGCAGTTATCCTTAATGAGTATAAATTATATGCTTTATTTTAAAGATAGAAAACCATTTGAAATAGCAGTTTTAGAGCTATTAGAAAGACCTAATCTTAAAGGGCATGTTAAGAGTTCGTGCCATGATTTTATCAATAGTCAAAAAATAAAAAACACGATTTAAGCAGTACATAAAAAAACTGAAAAACATATGAGAAAAATACTCCACATTACAATTATAATAGCGCTTTTAATTTTAAGTTCTTGTACTTCCAAGATTCATAAGATAGATATTTCTGGTCAATGGCAAGTAAAGCTAGATTCAACAAATATTGGTAATTCACAAGGTTGGGCCAACAATAAATTTAAAGGAACTTCTATAAACTTACCAAACACTTTAGATGGTGCAGAAATTGGAACACCAGATACGCTAAAGCCTGCTATTAACAATTATGTAATGTCTAATTTAACCAGAAAGTATCAATATATTGGTAAAGCATGGTATCAAAAAGAAATAGAAATTCCAACTTCTTGGAAAGATAAAAATATTCAATTAGGTTTAGAACGTATCATTTGGGAATCATCAGTTTATATAGATGGTAAATTGATAGGAAGCGCAAATAGTCTTGTTGGTAGTCACAATTATAACCTAACCAATAACCTAACTCCAGGAAAACATTTGCTTACAATTTGTATAGACAATTCTAATAAGTTTCCACTGATTAATGTTGCAGGAACAATGTATCCAGTTAAGGTTAATCAAGATATGGCTCATGCTTACACTAATCATACGCAAATAAAATGGAATGGTATTTTAGGCGATATGGAGTTAGTTGCTCACGATAAAGACGAACCAGAAAACATTCAAATCTACCCAAATGCAGCGCTTAATAAATTGAAATTAACATTTACGCAACCTAGTCAAGTTGGAGAGTCTGTAAGCCTAATAATAAAATCTACTGATGGTGTTGAGGTGTATAACAATAAAGTGAAGACCTCTAAAACTGAAGGAAATGAGTTTGTATTAGAAATAAATAAACCTAACGATTTAGAGTTATGGGACGAATTTAATCCTAAATTATATGATGTTGAGGTAGTTACCAATACAGGTACAACTAGTGCTAGATTTGGTTATAAGTATGTGAGCAGTAAGGGTGGAGATTTGTTATTAAATGATAAGCGAATTTTCTTAAGAGGAAATTTAGAATGTGTAATTTTTCCATTAACAGGACATCCCCCAACAAAAAAAGAAGAATGGGCTACATTGATAAAGCAAGCTAAAGATTATGGATTAAATCACTTACGTTTTCATTCATGGTGTCCACCAAAAACTGCATTTGAAGCTGCAGATGAAGCAGGGTTTTATGTGCAAGTAGAATTGCCTCATTGGAGTTTAAAAGTTGGTGAAGACAAAAAAACAACCAAGTTTTTAAAACAAGAAGCAGATAAAATAATTAAAGATTACGGAAATCATCCATCGTTTATTTTTATGGCTTTAGGTAATGAGTTACAAGGAGACATCAGTGTTTTAAATGATATGGTTGCGGATTTAAAACCTAAAGATAATAGACATTTGTATGCAACTACTGCATTTTCATTTCAACAACCAACTGGTACAAGACCAGAAAAAGAAGATGAGTTTTTTATTGCACAATGGACAGATAAAGGATGGATTAGAGGTCAAGGTATTTTTAATGCAAAAGCACCTCACTTTAATGCAGATTACACATCAGGAGCAGGTCATATAAATGTACCTTTAGTATCCCATGAAATAGGACAATATTCTGTATACCCTGATATGAGTGAAATCGAAAAATATACAGGGGTATTAAAACCGTTAAATTTTATTGCTGTAAAAAATGATTTAGAGAAAAAAGGACTTATCGATTTAGCTCCTGATTTTACGTATGCTTCAGGAAAATTAGCAGCATTATTATACAAAGAAGAAATAGAACGCGCATTAAAAACACCAAGTTTTGATGGTTTTCAATTATTACAATTGCAAGATTTTCCAGGTCAAGGTACAGCTTTAGTTGGTTTGTTAAATGCATTTTGGGAATCTAAAGGTGTAATTTCTGCAGAAGAATTTAGTCAATTTAATAGTGAGTTAGTTCCGCTAATTCGATTTGAAAAAGCAGTTTATGAAAATGGAGAAACATTTGAAGCTTCTATAGAAATTGCTAATTTTTATAAAGAGTTAAAAAATAAAACTATAGATTGGGTTATTACTGATGAAGCAAAAAATGTAGTAAAAAAAGGATCTTTAACAGATGTAAACTTAATGATAGGCAACAATACCGATTTAGGTAAAATTGTCCATACTATTAAAATTAATCAGGCTAAAAAATTAACCATAACACTTAGTGTAAACAATACGAAATATAAGAATAGTTGGAATATTTGGGTGTATCCTAAAAATATTTCTACTACAGATGATGATATAGTTTTTACAGCATCTATAGCAGTAGCCGAAAAAGCATTGCAAAAAGGGAAAAAGGTATTTTTAAACCCAAACCCAAAATCATTAAAAGGAATTACAGGTCGTTTTGTTCCTGTATTTTGGAGTCCTGTTCACTTTCCAAATCAACCAGCAACAATGGGAGTATTGTTAGATGAAAAACATCCAGCATTTAATAAATTCCCAACAGATTCTTATAGTAACTGGCAATGGTGGGATTTATGTATCAACTCAAAATCTTTAATAGTAGATTCAATTAACACAAAACCATTGGTTAGAGTAATCGATAATTTTGTAACCAATCACCACTTAACCAATTTATTCGAAGCTAAAGTTGGTAAAGGTCAATTGGTGTTTTCATCTATAGACTTAACTTCAAATTTAAATAAAAGACCTGTTGCTAGACAGTTAAAACATAGTGTTGTCAATTACATGAAAAGTAGCTCTTTTAATCCTTCAAACTCAATAAGTATAAAAGATATAAAATCTTTAAAATTAAAGGGAAAACAATCTAATTTCTCTGCAAAAGATATTTATCAATAATAATATATAACCTAAAAATTTTAAAATGTACAACAAATTTAATATTCAAAGCAGTCAGTTTTTATTTAGTCTTATTTTATTCGCATTTGTGTTTGTTTCCTGTTCAGAGGGTAATTCTACATCACCTGATGACGAACAATTTAATGATTTAGATGATGATACAGTTGCAGCCGCAAAACCATTGCTTAATTCAGAAAATACAAGCAATTGGATTTTAATGTTCGAAGATAATTTTGATAAATTCGAACCTACTAAATGGACCAAAAATAACTCTGCAAAAAGTAGAGCAGCTCGTCCAGGAGTTGGTATCAATCAATGGTTTTGGAAACCAGAAAATGTAAGTTATAAAGAGGGAAACTTAGTTCTTAAAAGCGAAAAAGTAGCTAATGATGTACTGCATTGTGGAGGTGTTTTTACAAATAATTTATTCGAATTTAAATACGGTTATATAGAAGCTAAAATAAAAATTGCAGAAACTTTTTTTGGCACTCATACCGCTCTTTGGTTGCAAGGAGATAATATGGGGAATATAGATGGTACAGGTAATGACGGCGCAGAAATAGATGTTTTTGAATCTGCTTGGATTGGTGATTACACAAAAAGTGTAGTGCATATAGATGGCTATGGACAAAGCCATAAAGCAAATACAAGACGTTATGAAACTCCTGGTCTTCACTCTGGTTACCATACTTTTGGGTTACTTTGGAACGAAGATAAGTTAGAGGTTTATTATGATGGGCAATTTAAAACACGCTATCAAGGTATATGGGTTCCGCAAGTTGAAGAATTCTTATGGTTATCTACAGGTGCAAGTTTTGGAGGCGCTGCAAATACTAATTTTTCAGAAAGAAATATAGGAGAGTTTACAGAAGCTAAAGTAGATTATATTAGAGTTTGGAAAATGAATTAAAAGCAATGAAAGTGTTTTTGTCCATGTTTTGAAGATATTAATCCATTTAAGTTTTAATAAAATCGACTAGTTTTATACAAATAATTTTAACTAAATACTTTATTATGAAACTAAAAATTACTTATTTATTCATTTTATTAATTGGTTCAACAAACTTAATGTTTGGGCAGACTATGATTAATGACTTTGAAAGTGGAACAACAGAGGATGCACTAACAAATGTTGGTGGTGGTATTACCGCCGAAATTGTAGATAACCCCAATGCTAGTGGAGATAATACCACAGCAAAAGTTTTAAAAATTGGTAGAAACGATACACAGTGGTGGATTTTTGCAGGTATCGATGTTGGAGATATTGCTATTTCAGATGCAGAAACAAAGTTTTTGAGTTTTATGGTTTATGGACCAAAAACTGATTTAGCAATGCGATTTAATGCCACAGCTGATGATAATAACGGAACTAATGGAGGTATTATAAGACCTGCAACTTTACATTCTGGAGAAGCTCAATGGGAACAAATTGTAATTCCAATTGTCGATAGTCAAACAGCTACAAGTTTTACAGGTAGTACACTTTTTAAATTAGTATTTCACCCAGATATAGCTGATGGAACTATCGTTGAAGGAGGTCAGATACTAAATGATTCAGACTCTTTTTTGTATATAGATCAAATGCAAATTTTAGATAGTAATCCATTAAGTATATCAAACTTTGAGTTGAATAATAATATCTCTTTATCTCCTAATCCTGCAAGCAACATTTTTAAAATAAATACTTTTAACAATACTATTATAAAAGAGATTTCTATTTATAATATTTTAGGTAAAAAAGTAAATGCTCTTAACATTGGTGTAAATCAGTTTGATATTTCTTCTTTATCTACAGGAATGTATATGGTAAAAATTAAAGATAGTAAAGGGAGTATAGCTTCTAAAAAACTATTTGTAAAATAAATATTGTTTACTAACTATCTATTTTATTAGATAAAGTTTAACTAGAAAAACAGACGTATTTATATGTCTGTTTTTTTATTTTTTAATTCACGATTATAATGTTCATGTCATGAAGTTTTTCTTAAGAATATTCTTGTTCGCCTTTTTAATGATCTCTTGTAAACAACAAATAAAATTAAGGCCTAAATATACCGCGAAATTGTGGGAGAATCCAGAATGGGAAAATCCAGAAATATTTCAAATAAATAGAGAATCTCCAAAAGCTACTTTTCATAATTACGACAATTTAGATAATGCAATTCTTGGTAAAGACTGGAAATCATCTTCAAATTATAAGTTATTAAACGGCACTTGGAATTTTTATTACTCAGATAGTGTTCAAGGCAGACCAGAAAATTTTTACAAAGAAGATTTCAATTTAGATGGTTGGGATACCATTTCAGTACCTTCTAACTGGGAGATGAAAGGGTTTGGATTGCCTATTTATACAAATGTTGTTTATGTTTTTCCCAAAAACCCACCATTTATTCCTCATAATATAAATAATGTAGGAAGTTATAAACGTGATTTTGAAATCCCCACGAAGTGGAAAAATAAAGATATTTATTTGCATTTTGCTGGTGTAAGTGGAGCCATGTACGTATATATAAATGGAAAAAAAGTAGGTTACTCAGAAGGCAGTAAAACCCCAGCTGAGTTTAATATTAGTAAATATATTAAGTCAGGAAAAAATCAGATTGCAGTACAGGTTTTACGTTGGTCTGACGCGAGTTATATAGAAGATCAAGATTTTTGGAGATTAAGTGGTATAGAAAGAGATGTGTATTTAAGAGCAGACCACCCAATAGCAATTAATGATTTTAAAGTAGGTAGTGATTTGGTAAACAATTATAAAGATGGTGTATTTAGTATAGATATAGAACTTAAAAACACAAAACAGTCTATTGAAAAAAGAAAATTAGAGGTTACACTTCTAGACGATGATAAAAACCAGATTTTTTCTAAAACTAAAACAGTTAATATTTCAAAAACTAAATCAAACATAACCTTTAAAGAAAATATCAAAAATGTAAAACCTTGGACAGGAGAGACTCCCAACTTATATACAGCAGTTTTGTCATTAAGTAATCTTGATGGGGTGCTTTTACAAACTACTTCAGTAAAAGTAGGTTTTAGAAATATAAAAATTAAGAATAGCCAATTTTTAGTAAACGGAAAACCTGTTTTAATCAAGGGAGTTAACCTTCACGATCATGACGAAACTACAGGGCATGTGGTAGATGAAGCATTAACCATTAAGGATCTTAGGTTAATGAAACAGAATAATGTAAATGCCATTCGCTGTAGCCACTATCCTAAAAACGCATTTTTTTACGACTTGTGTGATATATATGGTTTTTATATAATTGATGAAGCCAATATAGAAACCCATGGAATGGGGACAACTAACCAAGGTTTAGACAAAAAACCTGAGATAAAAAAAATACATCCAGCTTATAGAGAAGATTGGAAAGCCGCTCATTTAGATAGAACAATTCGTATGTTTGAGCGTGATAAAAATCATCCTTCAATTGTTACTTGGTCTTTAGGTAATGAGGCAGGAAATGGAGATAACTTTTTTGCAACTTATCATTGGTTGAAAGAAAATGATGCAACACGTCCTACTCAATACGAAGGCGCAACTAAATATGAGAATACAGACATTCAAGCACCAATGTACGATCGTATTCCTCAATTGATTAAATACGCAGAAAACAACCCAAAACGACCTCTAATTTTATGTGAATATTCTCATGCTATGGGAAATAGTTTGGGGAATTTTAAAGATTATTGGGACGTTATTCGAAAATACGATGTTTTACAAGGAGGTTTTATTTGGGATTGGGTAGACCAAGGTCTTTTAACTGAAACAGAAGACGGACAAAAATATTGGGGTTATGGAGGTGATTTTAAAGCTGCTCACTTGCAACATGATGCTAATTTTTGTTTAAACGGAATTGTAAATCCAGACAGAACACCACACCCTGGTTTAGAAGAATTGAAAAAAGTATATCAAAACATTCAATTTTCGGATGTTAACTTTAAGACGGGTCAGGTAAAAATTTTTAATGAATATTTCTTTACCAATTTAATTAACTTTAAAATAGATTGGGAGCTTTTTAAAGAAGGCGAAAAAGTAACCTCTGGAAGTTTAGGAGTTTTAGATATAGCTCCTCAAAAATCAAAAATAGTACAATTAAATTTACCTGAATTAGAAGATAAAAAGCATGAATACCAACTTAATTTTTTAGCAACTACCCATAAAAATTTACCATTACTTTCTAAGGGATTTCCTCTAGCAAAAGCGCAATTTGTAACAGGTACTTTTATACCTAATTTCAAAGAAAATTCTACAGAGCATTTAATGCTTTCTTCCACTGAAAACGAAGTTGTTTTAAAATCAGAAAATTTTACAGCTAGTTTTAATAAGAAAACAGGAGCACTATCAAAGTTAGATTACGGAAACGGAAATATTATCCAAAAAGGAATATCTACTAATTTTTGGAGAGCAACCACAGATAACGATTACGGATTCAACATGCTTAAACATTTTGGTGTTTGGAAAAAAGCTACTGAAAAGCAAGAGTTAACCTCTATGCTTTTAAATGATGAGAAATCGACACTTGATTTATTATTCGCAGATAAAATTAGTTTTAATGGAAATACTGTACATCTAGAAATGACTTATAAACTGCCTGAAGACATTGCAGCAATAAAGATGGAGTATGTAATTGATGCATCTGGGCAAATAACAATTAAAAGCGCTTTACAAAACCTAAAAAAAGCGTTGCCTAATTTACCTCGTTTTGGAACTAACTTTATTGTAAATAAAGACTTAAATCAAGTAAATTGGTATGGTAGAGGACCTTTAGAAAATTATCAAGATAGAAAAACATCGCAATTTGTTGGTAATTATAAAGCTTCTGTTTCAGAATTGTATTTTCCATATATCAGGCCTCAAGAAAATGGCTATAGAACTGATGTGCGTTGGGTAACATTTACAAATAGATTAGGACAAGGTATTAAAGTGTTAGGTCCAGAAAATATTGGTTTTAGTGCGCATCATCAATACAATTCAGATTTTGATGCTGGCGAAACCAAACAACAACGCCATACTATAGATATTAAAAAAAGAGACTTTGTAAATATTAATATAGATAATGAACAAATGGGTGTTGGAGGAGACACAAGTTGGTGGACAAGGCCTTTAGAGCAATACCAAATTAAAGCAAAAAATCAATCGTTTTCTTACAGTATCATTCCCATTCAATAGTTATGGCTAATTATTTTTATAAATGAATCGTTTTTTCTCATTATTTCTTTTCTCACTCATTGTTAGCTTTGGATGTAAATCAAAATTAGAGACTCCAAAAGACAAGTTACCTAACGTAATCATTATTTTAGTTGATGATGCTGGTTATGTAGATTTTGGTTTTATGGGAAGTAAAGATTTACAAACGCCTCATATTGATGACTTAGCTAAAAGTGGTGTAATTTTTACTGATGCGCATGTTAGTGCTACTGTTTGTGCACCTTCAAGAGCAGGTTTAATCACAGGAAAATATCAACAGCGTTTTGGTTTTGAAGCCAATGGAACAGGAGGAATTGGTTTAAGTGATGACGTAACCACCATTGCAGATGTATTCCAAAACAATGGTTACAATACCTATGCTTTAGGAAAATGGCATTTAGGAGAAGAAACTTCCGATCATCCAAACCAAAGAGGGTTCGATGAGTTTTATGGATTTCTAGCGGGAAGTCGTTCTTATTTCTCATTAGAAAATCCATCAAAAGAAAAAATGCTACAACACAATGGAAAACGTGTAGTTTTTGATGGCTATATGACTGATGTTTTAGGAGACCAGTCTGTTCAATTTGTTGCAGATTCAAAAGAGAAACCATTTTTCATGTACTTGTCTTACAATGCGGTTCACACTCCAATGCATGCTAAAAAAGAAGATTTAGAAAAATTTATAAATCATCCAAGACAAAAGTTAGCAGCCATGACTTGGAATTTAGATAAGAACATAGGTAAACTTTTAGAAAAACTTGAAGAACTAGGTAAAAGAGAAAACACATTAATTTATTTTTTAAGTGATAATGGAGGGGCTCATAATAATCAATCTTCTACAGGAGTTCTAAAAGGGTGGAAAGGAAATAAATTTGAAGGTGGTCATAGAGTTCCATTTGTAATCAGTTGGCCAAAAATGGTTAATGGAAATCAAAAATTTGAAGGATTATCATCTTCATTAGATATTTTTACTACCTCTTTAAGTGCTACTAAAATTAATAAACCCAAAATATTACAATTAGATGGCAAAAATTTGTTGCCTTATGTAAAAGGCGAAAAAAAAGGCAATCCACATGAAACATTGTTTTGGAGAAAATTGGAAGAATCTGCTGTTAGAAAGGGTAATTTTAAAATGATTAATTTACAGAACTATGGAGTTGTAATGTATAATTTAAACAAAGATTTAGGTGAAATAAATGATATTTCTAAACAAAATAAATCTCAGTTAGATAGTATGTTTCTTTCTTATCATATTTGGCAACAAGAAATGAAAACTCCACTTTGGATAGAAGGAAAAGATTGGATGAATGTTACTTATCATATTCATCAAAAGCTTATGCAAAATAAGATTCCAGAATACAAAGATATTTGGAGTCCTGCTTTTAAGAAAAAAAAATATAAATAATTCAACATGAAAAACACCCTTACTTCAGTCTGAAATGACAAGTAAGGATGTTTAGTTAACAAAAAATCCAAATAATAAAAATCTAAAAACTATTTACTTTAAAATTCCATATAGGTCCATTGGTCTCCGCACCTTTATCATCTTTAACGGTTACTTGCCAGTAATAAGTGGTTTGAGGAGTATCAGCAGTTACTTGTAAAGTTGTTTGTTCTGTATCCTCTAGCATTAAGGTAAGAGCATTTTTATCTTTACCAAAATACACATCATATTTTAAAGGATCTTTATCTACATCAGAAGCTGTCCATTGCAGATCTATAGTATTTACTCCGTCAAAATTTTGTCCAACAAAAGGAGTAGCATTATCAGGAGAAAAAGGTAAGTTGTTACTGTTGGGGATTTCTTCTGTGTAGAATTGAGAAGTAGGAGAATAATCACTTTCTATACCTTTACTACTTTTTGCTTTTACTCTCCAGTAATAAGCAACTCCTTTCTCGAGTGTTACAATTTTTGACAAAGAAGTTTGTATTTCAGATGTAATTATAGTAGAGAATTGATTGTCTGTTGCGATTTCAAAGATATACACTACAGAACTTCCATCATCATTTGTTGATGTATTCCATTTAAACTCAAGAGTATTATCTATACACAATTGATTTTGAGCAGGATATACTAAAGAAGGAGCAGAAGGAATACTATCTGTACTTTGACTTAAACCACCGTCGTCACTTTTAGAACATGATGAATATATAATGCTACAAATAAAAATATATAATAGTTTTCTCATATTTATTTTTTTATAATTTTAATTGTTTTCGGCTTTTCTAAATTTAATCTTGCAAAATAAACTCCAGAAGCTATGTTTTTAACGTCAACCCTTACTTTATTATTAATTACTGGATATTGTTTTTTGGATATTAGACCAGATTCTAGAGAATATAACTCTATAGTTATTTGCTTATCATTTGCAGGAATTCGAACTTCAAAAAAGTTGTCAGTAGGGTTTGGAAATGCCTTTAGTTTAATCGTTTCTCCTATTGTTTTTGTGATTTTTCCTTCGCAAGATGCTTTTGATGCTACTTGAACAAAATCGCCTTCTTTTACAGGTAAACTAAAAGATGTACTATGCGTTTCTAATACTTTAATTGTGTTTATATACACTGTATATGGTGCAGTTCCAGATTTTAGATCAATATTAATTTTATTAGATTTCACAGAGGTTTTACCTGATAAAAGTTCAGATTCTTTAATTTCTAAAGTAGCACAATAATTATATGTTGTATTATCTATACCAATGCAAATGTTGTAAGATCCAGGTTCTAAGTTTGGTACATTTAAAGTGTTGTCAAAATCATATTTTACACCAGAAATGGTTACATTATAATTATGTCTAAATTTTGTTTCAATTTTTAATTTCCCGTTTTTACCTGCACAGGTTTCATCTACAACTTCAATTTTAAAATTATCTGGAGCTAAATAAATAGTAGAAAAATCTTCATTAATTCTAAAATCTAAAATACCACTTCCATAGGTTCCATACCTTACTAAATTTTCATCCTCTATAAACTGTACTGCAGAGTATCTAATTTCTTTTGGAAGTTTGTTGCTTTCCATTTTAAACCATTTGTCTTGTTGTACAGAAAAGACCCAAGCACCATCAAAAACACAGGCTGCAAAAATAAATTGGCCATTTGGTGAGGCAGCTAAACCAACTATTCTATCTACGTCTAATCCATTATTGTGATTTGTAAATGTTTTTCCACCATCAGTAGAAATTAAAAAATTATTACCTGCTCCTGCATAGTATACTGTTGCTTCATCTATAGGGCTTGTTGCAATTGCAGGTGATCTTTTTCTAGAAGTGCTGACACTACCTTTTGGCCAAGTACCAGGGTAATTGGATGGTGAGAATGAGTTTCCACCATCGATTGAATACATAACTTTACCAGACGCTAATCCTACATACCATCTATTTGTGTTTATTTTAGAATATGAAAAGCTGAGTACTGTTTCTGGAAAAGTATAGGAATGTATAGTTCTACTAATTTCACTCCCGTTATAAGATATTTTTTGTAATTCATTGCTCCAGGGAATATAGACAGCATCCTCCGAAATGTTTGGAGAGGCAACCATCATGGTTGCTTGCCAATTTCCATAAAAATCTTTTTTTGTTACAGCGCCAAAGTTACCACCACCAACTACAGGACTTCTTCCAATTGAACCATAATAATACCAATACCATGCAGATTCTCCACCCTTTGCTGTAGCTACTCTTAAAACATCAGTATTTGCTTCTCTTAATGCTGGTGAAACAAAACCTTCTTCTCCTTTGTCATCTCCTAATATACTTTGAGAGCCTCTATCTTGATTTCCACTATATATTCTATTGTGTTTTTCACTAGTTGCTGAATCATAACTCATCATTGCAGGTGTCCCTTTGTTAATTGGAATCCATGAATCCCATTGTTCTGGAGTCGAAGAGTAAAAAGAACCAAAATCAAATCCACCAAATGTAAGGAAAGTTCCATCTTCTTTTTGGTAAGACCTCATGTGTTGTAGATCCCAAACATGATCTATTGGTGGGAGTTTATTTCCGTTATTAACCCAAGTATTACCATAGTCAAATGAAATATTTAACCTAGTAAAACCAGAAAAACAAATGTTTGGCTTAGTGGGGTGTATATCTGTAATGTCTCTATCTTGTGGGGTACTTCCGGTTTTTGCCCAAGAACTACCTTCATCTTTAGAATAGTAAATTGTGTTATTATTATAACTAACATAAATAGTTGTTGTACCATTAACAGTAGTACCTTTTAAAGAGGTTACACCGTCTATATTAGGGTATGTTTCGCTTAATAAAGTAAAATCTGAATCATTTTCTTCCATTTTATAAATTGATAACCTTTTATCACTAGTCCTTAGGGCGAAATAATATATGGTGTTACTACCATAAGGTTTAAGTATGTTAGTATCGTAAGCAGGAGAGTATACAACAACATTAGATTCACGATAATTTAACCCATAATCATTAGATATATATACTACATCTTTCCAACCTGTTGTGTTTTTTTGATTTCCAAAAGCAACAATTTTTTTGCCAGTTGCTGTTTCTGTTACTAGAGTTTTGTAGTTATTACCATTTGTGAAAAATGCTCCATTTGCAGTTATCCATGTTCTTCCCTCATCATCAGAAAACTCCATACCACCGTTTTTCTGTTGATGTAGTAATCTAAACGAACCATCTGGTAAATTAACGCCATTAAAATGTAAACCTGAAAGTCTAAAATTATTATTTGAAAAACTTTTTTGATCATTTCTTAAAAGCCACTGATTTTCGGCGTCTTCATCTATTTTATAGAGATGACCAGCAAATGAAACAATATAAAAATCTTTATTTACGGGGTCATAAACAGAACCATCTGCTCTAAAACCACTCTTATCAAATAAGGTAAATTCTTTTTGATCCCAAAAACCAGATAAGGTATTGTTAGCATAAGAATCTTCTGTAGCTAAAGAAGATGTTTGCATATTTTTTGCAGCTTTTTTTCTATAAGCGGCAAAATCTTGTTCACTATTAAACTTAAAACCTGAAGCATTTAGTTTCGTAAACCGTTTATTATAGTCTTCTAATTCTTTACCTTGAAGTTTAGAAGGATCAAAAACTTCTGGGTGACCATCTTTTTCCATTGCCATTTCAAAAGCAATTTCTTCCTCAGTTTCTTCGTAGTCTTCACCATATTCTTCATAATATTCATCAGCCTTATGGGTTTTATTTAAACCTAATATGTTCTTGTTTATAAGAATTAGTATTAAGAAAGTTGAAATAGAAATAAAGCTTAGAATCTTAAAAGTATTTTTTTTCATACATTAGAATTTATTTCAAAAAGTAAACTTATCATAAAATATATCTGTAAATATTAAGAAAATTACTTTTTTTATGGATATTAGTGCAGAGTAAAACTTATATTCCTTTTACTAATTACCAAACCAAAAGATATAGCTGTTGTTAATAAGGTGAATTTATTTTTTTTGAATTCGTCTTAAGCTTTTACCTTGTACTTCTTAAAATCTAAATCATCTTTATAATGTAAAGACTTAGAGCCTTAATAAGGTTTTATGAGAACATTAAAGTTGGTTCTGTCGGTTCTGTCGCATCTGCTAAAATTAAGCATCAAGTTTTAAACTAATTTAATTTTTTAAGAAGCTAATGATATAAATG
>ENA-OUOG01000679-OUOG01000679.1-marine-metagenome-genome-assembly--contig:-NODE-679-length-43291-cov-5.075207_pt1 | contig 43291 bp, 41 predicted proteins | sample MGYA00248635_ERZ508505 | MGnify/ENA primary metagenome ERZ508505 (study PRJEB26176, sample SAMN06267871) | marine metagenome | isolation source: Saanich Inlet, British Columbia, Canada | place: Pacific...
GCTTATCCTGGAACATGCCTATGTTGATGAGAAAATTAGAACCATACAAAGATTCATATGATGACAATAATTTGGTGCACTATCTAACACCATCTGGGATTTTCCACGATTCTGAAAGTAATGCAAAAAAAATACTTGAAATACTTGGACTGTAATGGATAAGAGAGGTATAGAAGTTTATAAAAACTTGGTTAAAGCGAAGGAGGTTAAATTTAATCATCCCTATGGATTTAAATTTACTTTTGATTATGTCCCGCAGGTAGATTGTTTTGGGTCGGCTAGGAAAAGCCAATGTGTGGTTAAATTTAAGGATATTGAAACCGGAAATTATGTTTACCAGGGTGAAACGTCACCTGGTCTTTTCACAAGGCTTTATCGAAGGTGGTTCTCCAAATGGGTAATAGAGGCTTATGAGAATGATGAGAAAATATACGATTTCAATTTTGAAAAATCACTTAATGGTAGTAAGGTTTGTATCTCGATAGACAGCTCTTCGTTAGGTGATACATTAGCTTGGGCTCCTGTTGTAGAAAAGTTTAGAATAAAATATAATTTAGATCTTTATGTAGATACATTCTGGGACGAGCTCTTGGCTCAATATTACCCAGAAACCAGATTCTATAAGCATGGATATAGGGAGCCAAATACTAATACCATCATAGGAATTGGCTGGTATGAGGAAACTGACAGGAACCTACATAGAAGAGACCCCAGATCAATTTCACTTCAGCAAGTTGGTGGTGATATATTAGGAATAGATGTATCGGGGGATGTTCTGAATGAGAAGTTACCAGATACAGTTATTAGATCTAAGCCATCTATAGAAGGAAAATATGTATGCTTGGCGATGGATTCAACAGCTAACGCTAAGCACTGGCACTATCCTGGCGGATGGCAATCCACAGTTGATTATCTCAATTCAATAGGATATAAGGTTGTTGTTATACAAAAGCAGTCTACTAATCTTAAAAATGTTATAGATAAAACCGGTGACATTGATATACTGGAGAGGATGGTTGATATTTACCACTCTGAATTCTTAGTCGGTATTGGATCTGGGTTAAGTTGGCTTGCGTGGTCTCTGCATAAACCTGTTGTGATGATATCTGGATTCTCTGATCCTAAGTGCGAATTTAGTAATGATAATTATCGGGTAATAAACAAAGATGTTTGTCATGGATGTTTTAATGATACTTCTTTAAAATTCGATAGAGGTGATTGGGATTGGTGTCCGAGGCTAAAAGAAACCCCAAGGAGGTTCGAATGTACAACCTCAATCACTCCAAAAATGGTACAGGAGAAAATAGATCTTTTAATTAAAGAGAAGCTATCTTGATCCTTTTCTTTCGTTTAGATATATAAATACAAGCAATAAAAATTGCTTTGTAAATAATATCTAGTAGCGAATGGCATTTTACCCAGAAAATAGATTCCCAAAAAAAGGATTACCTGTATATGATGGAAATGGCGATCAGAGGGACTTATCTGATCCTAGATTTAGGTATCAGGACGAGTTGGAGAATACGACCAAGGTATTTCAGCAAAGCACTGATAATTATTTTGGCACCACCGGTGCTGCCTTAGCACGTGCAGAACAAATTGGGTGTAATGGATATCACACAGCACTGGCCAGTGACGGTGTATATTATTATTTACCGTGTGCTGATTCTACCCAATATGCTCAGAGAATTGAGCAATTAGACAGCGCACTTAATTTTACTTATATTGGTAATTATAGGGTACTTACTTGGGATCAACCTTATAAATATGTGTCATCATTTAATGGGTGGATAATAGATACTGCTGGAGCTGTCCTTGATAATGGAATATCCCTGAACGGTGAAGCAAATTCAGATTTACCAAATGACATAGCAATAGATTTTAGATATTCTGTAGATGGTAAGTCATGGTCTCTGTGGGCTAATGTCGGTACTGCATTAACTGGAATTTCTCAAGGGTATACCTCAAATAACAGTTCTGAGATATTTTCTATCAACTTAGATCCATCTAAACCATTTTACCCTGAATTTAGATTTACCTCTGTTGTAGTAAATCCTGATGGTAGTATAGCTTATGAAAGCCAAGAACCAATTGATCCTAGTGTTGTTATAGTAGATTTTGATCTTGATTTAACCTATGCAACTGGACCTGGTGGACCTGGTGGTGATGTTGATTCACTTGTAATAAAAAGGCCAGTAGCATCTTGTTCAAATGAAAAATCCAATAGACCTGTTGTCTTTGATAATTGCAATTATACTTTCGATCCTTATGCTATTAACAAGGCGGTAAATCTATACAATGATTTGAGTCTTGTTGTCAATAAGGTATTTGGCTTCGAGACTAATTATTATTCAGTACAACCACAGGCAAGGGGGAAAGACGTTGTATTAAAAGAATACACACTGTTTGATGTTGTTGATGAGAAGTGTGTTAAAATAGTTGTACCGTCAAACCAATTTCCTGACAACAGAGCAAACTACGATCCTTTTGGTATCCAATTTGATGAACCATTTGAAGTTCATATAGATAAAACATATTTCGAAAGTATTTTCGGAAGAGGTTCGCAGCCTCGTAAAAGAGATATAATATATTTTCCATTAACTAATAGAATTTATGAGATAAATTCAACCTATTTGTTTAGGGACTTTATGTACTCCCCGGTTTATTACAAGATAGAACTTAAAAAGTACAGTCCTAAGTCAAACACATACTTTAAGGATCCAGCATATAAGGAGGAACTAGACGGTATTGCTCTTACAACGGAAAAACTCTTTGGAGCAGATACAGAGTCAGAGGAAATTAAAATAACAAAACCTCAACAATATTCTGATTCATCACAGAGAAGGCAAGAGGATCCAACAAGGTCCTATATTTATGAAAAACTACCAATTGTTGGATATGATTTAAATAACAACTGGACTATAGTATTTAACAACTACTATGATATGTCGGATGCCTTTGTAAGCGATTCCGAGTTTCTATATCAGCCTAATAAGTACAGAGATGCTGTTAGGTATAAAAGTAGTCCTAGTTTGACCAGTGATGGTGAATTTTCATATACCTCCTGGTTTACTCTGAAGAATTACATTAACGAGGATAGCTTATCTAAAAAACCATATTCACCTGCACCTATATCGAAAGTTTCTGAAAGTGCTTCGAGTATAGTTTACAGCTCTCATCCATATAAGCATGGCTTGAGTCCATTTATGTCTTTTTCCGGAAACCCGGAGGGATATGTTGCAATATCTACTGACGCTAATCACTCTGGTGGATTTAAGGTTTTGTCAACCCCTGACGAGTACACATTCTCGGTAAGTAATCCAAATCTTCCTTATGCGATCAACCAATCCAGATGGAAAATGCAAAAGGCACAAGCAAGAAATTTAATCGATGGTACCTACACGGATATTAACGGTGAGCTTAAGGGTGTGAGAATAGATCTGGTACATTCGGGAACCAATGATGGTAATAACAATAATTATGTCCAAGAAGGGAGTATCCAAATTATACTTAACGACCTAACATACGATTCTAAACTGCAGTTTATCCCGGAGCAGGGTGAATGGTATGGTGTGACTGTTAACATAAGTAATAAGTATAAACAAATGGGAGTTAATGTGTGGAAGATGTCCTATGACCAGACAAACCCTGGACAACAATCATCAGACCTTGTGAAAGTACACGAGGATTACAGGTCTTTGGAAAAAGACTATATTTTCGATGCACCTAATGATATTGTGCAGGATACTGCTAATCCTCTTTATGGAACTGATAATAATTCTTACAAAATTCACACCTCACCAATATTGCTCTCTAATGTAAGAATATTTAAGAATATGATAGATATCGATAAGCAATCTATCGTTTTAAACCAAAATGTTGTAAGAGACGAGCAACTTGCTCATATAGTTGATAACGTTAAACCTAAACTCATATTGCCTAAGTTCGCTAGAAATAGGTAACAAATATATTTTTTATGCCAAGAAGAAAGCCAAAACCAGAACGTGTAGTCGAGGAAAAAATAAAGGAAAGTCTTGATTCTATTTTGCAAGATGAGAATTTAGATTTCGATGCGGTAAAACCCGATGAGCTTCCCCGGTTAAAAACAACCGAGCTGATGGACTTTTCTGATGCTAAGCAAACCACGGGTTCTGATGCTAAAAGTCTTTTAACTTCGGTTGTTGATTTCTATCTCGATGAAAATTTAATAGGACAAACAACTTATGTTGATCATAAGCAAAAAATAGATTCCATGAACTTGGCTTCTATGATGCTTCAGCTTAAAACAGCACAACATGCTATTACTAAGCTTCTAGAGGAAATAGATCTTGGTAACGCTAACCCCAGAATGTTCGAGGTTCTTGCACAGCTTCAGTCCCAAATTATGCAAATGCCTAAGGATTATCAAAGTTATGTTGATAAAATGGAGGATAACTATAAGAAAATACAAGGCCAACTTGAGGACAAATCCAAATCAAGTTCTTTCCAGTTAGAAAGTACGGAGTCTGACGGTTCTGTTTATAATGCACCGTCTGGTACAGAGGGTATAAAGGTAAGGGGTACTAAAGGTATTATGGAAGGGCTTAGAGATATTATAGGCAGTGAAATCGAGGATATAAAGGTTGACGAAGATATTGATGATAATGCTGTGGTCAATGCAAGGAAAAAAGCTAAGATTGACGCAAGTAGAAATTTATCTGCTGGTGAGGACGACGAAGATCTAGAGATAGAGGATGAACTTTTTAATTAATAACTTATGGCCGAAGCAAAGGAACAAGAATCTAATTATTGGAGTACCCAAAAAATAGAAGAACTTTTATTTAAAGTTGAGGAGGAAGGTCTCGACTATAAATCTGTAGATAACCCCTTTCATGACGGGGATCCTGAACTTAAAAGATCCAATTTACTTTACGAATATACACAAGACGAAATAGTCGAGATGGAAAAATGTGCAAAGGATGTTGTATATTTTGCTAAGTACTGTAGGGTAATGACTGATGATGGTCTTTTCTATGTTAAGCTTAGAGATTATCAGGGATCTGTTTTGAGAGAATATCAGGCAAACAGATTTAATATATTTTTAGCACCCCGTCAGGTTGGTAAATCTATTATATCTGCTATTATCCTAGTATGGTATTTATTATTCAACCACGATAAAAATGCAATGATACTGGCCAACGTTGGTTCTACCGCGGAAGAATTAATGGATAAAATAAAGGCTATTGTAAAAGGACTTCCGTGGTTTTTAAAGCCAGGGATAGTTGTTAATAACGTAATGTCAATGAAATTTGACAATGGTTGTAGAGCGATTGCAAAAACAACAACGAAAACATCAGCTATTGGTTTTACTATTCACTTTTTGTATATGGATGAGTTTGCTCATATTCACCCAAACTTTATAGAGTCCTTCTTTAGATCTACATATCCAACGGTTTCTTCGTCTAAGGTATCAAGAATTATAATTACCTCAACGCCAAACGGGATGAATAAATTCCATGAAATTTATAGGGATGCGGTAGATGGTGAAAATAGCTTTAATCCCATCCGGGTTGATTGGTGGCAAGTACCAGGAAGAGATGACGAATGGAAAAAAAACGAAATTGCAAACCTTGGATCCCAGGAGTTATTTAACCAGGAATATGGAAATCAATTCTTAAGCTCCTCCACCTTATTACTTGGCTCCAACGAGCTTAAAAAAATAAAAGCAAATGAATTTGAGTATGATTGGAGAGACATAGATGTGCTTGAAGATACCGGACTTCCGTATGATAAATTCAGATGGCATCCCAAATTTAAGCTTGATGACTCCGTTCTCAAGACGAATAAGTTTGTCCTGTCTATAGATTTAGCTGGTGGTGGTAAAGGAGATTTTACTGTACTTAATATTTTTAAAGTTGTACCGCTACCGAAGAAAATTATAGAGCAGATGGATGATTTCCAAGATGAATCTGATTTTTTCGGTCTTTTACAAGTCGGTGTTTATCGTGATAACGAGATAGAGGTTGAGGATTTTAAAAAAATACTAGAGGCCCTAGTACTCCGTACTTTCAATCCTGAAAATGTTAGAATATTACTTGAGATTAACTTTAAGGGTGAGTTATTGATAGATAAATTAACTTTGAATGACGATTTTCCATTAGAACTTTTTGTACATACCAAGCATACTGAATCTGCTAGAATGGCAAAACCGGGTATAAAATATAACGAGAAGAATAAAATGAAGTATTGTGAAATACTGAGATCCCAAATGAGATTAAACAGAGTTATTGTTAATGAATCAACATGGACAATACCTGAATTATTCTCATTTGGTTTAAATGGTAGAGGAACATACTCTAGTCAGTCTGGTCACGATGATGTTGCAATGACCATCGTTAACCTTGCTGGTATTTTCCAATCGTCCGATTTTTTTGAGTTGGTTGGCGAGCTTTATGATAGCCTTAATGATTCGTATCGTGAATTGATAGATTTAAAATTGACTGACGGTAACTCGGAAAATGCGGGAACTAAGCAGGGTGGATTCTATAGTTCCTTCAACCAATTGCTCTAAACCGGATAAGCAATCTGATATATAGTATTACTAACAAAGTAGCATTCAAAAATGTTTGTTACTGGTTAGATATATACTAGACAAAAATATCTCTTGTAGCATAATGGCAAAGAAAATCAAACTTGATCTATCCCAATTTAAAGCATCTGGGGTCTATACGTTGGAATTTGACGCTTCGGAAAATGTCATTCTAACTTCCCAGACCATAAGACTAGTGGTGGGATTTTCGAATAAAGGACCCTTTAATGCACCAGTTTACTTACCGGATGTAAGTACTGCGGTTGCAATTTTCGGAGAAATAGACAAAACTTTAGAAGCAAAAGGATCTTACTTCCATAGATCTATTTTCGCTTGTTTAAACACAGGACCAGTATTCGCACTGAACCTGATGAATTTAAATGATGACATCGAAAGCGCTAATGCTGACGTTGTAGATTATTTCGGTTACTCCGTGGATACTGAACAATCTAATGGTGTGTTAACGTCTAAATTATATTCCTCATTCTTTAATAAGGAGAGGTTTTGGTTTGCCGATACGAACTATTTCCTAGCAACAATGTCTGCTGTTGATACAGGAAGACTTTTCAACCTTGTCAATATAGGAAAAGACTCGATGAGTATTATCGTAAAGAAATCCTCCGATGCAATACAACCCCTACAAGGATTTGATATTTTTGCAGTAGATTGGTATGGATCGGAAAATGTCCCTAGCTTTATGCATCCATATGATTACATCTCTGATTATTTTATAGATGTAATTGCAGTTTCGGGTGACTGGAGTGATTACGAGACACTTTCATTAGATCCTAAATGGAGTGCTTTCTTCACAAGAAATGGATTTATAAAGAGTCAGATAAACAACTTTCTTTCTCAGCCGGATGTTAATATAGTTACTTCAACTAGTGGTTGTATTATACCTGATTTCGTTGATCTTAATGGTAACAACCAGTATATACAAACTCTAATAAACAACAATACACCATCAACGGGTCTTTTCTGTGCAGTTGACGAGGATGCAATGGAAAATCTTTGTAACAATGCATTTAAGATTGATCTTGTTGGTCATCACCTTATAGATGAGCTTACTGCAGATAGAGATATTACTGACGCAAGACTTAATTTCTTAAGTTACGATCAAAATCTTACTGCTGATTATCTATACACACAGAAAACAACAACCATCACTGCTGCTACTGGGGCATCTCCAGATTCTATAAGCGTTGGTACACTATTTACGGTTGGTGCAACCTCTACATTTGGTATAGGAGCGACTGCTTTTGATGCTTATGATGCATCTCTTAAATATGGTGGCTTGCACTACATAGTAACAAACACTGGCGTCACTGGAGCTTCATTAACAACTGCTGAAAAGAATGAGTTGATAAGCTTCGCAACCCCAACCGCTACAGCTTCACCTTACATAATTGGAACTGTAACTGGGATTTCGGGACTAACTGGATCTGTCATAAATCAATTTGTTGAAGATGACCTAGTAAAACTTAAAATCTCTGGTGTTATACAAACTTCAGGAAATGTATTATTAACATGGACTCACCCACTAGATAATACCTCATATGCTGCACAGGGAATTTCGGTAACCCCATATGATGATATGGTAGGTGCTACCTCGGGTAACATTTCTTCTGGCTATTACCAAATAGCTAATTCTGATTATTTAGACAGGATCGACGTAGATCCTGCAACTGGTGGTACTGCAGGTACCCCAACTAAAGTTCTTACTGGTCAGTTAACAACATCATTCTACCAGGACCTTTTATATGGCGAGCTAGAAGACGGAGATCAAATATGGCTTGATTCTACTGGATCTTCAGTAAATTACCTATCATATGAATCAACAATAGATAGGGATCAGTTTGATGTATCGTATGCTAGAACTTTCAACAATGTGTCTAGACAAAGTCCATCACAATTAACTGACTACCCTAACTTTGGAAGCGTATATGCTTCTGATAACATAGGAAACACCGTAAGTAGTGGTAAGACTGATATTATTTCATCGGTCGGTTCTATAAATGAGTTTATCGATGTAATAACCCAAATAGACCCAACTAACTTCACTATTTCTTCTACACCATCTTCACCGATCTCAGTTGGGGATTTGCTAGTATCAACAGACCTTGATGTTTGTGAAACAGTAGGAGCTAATAGGCAAAATAGATTAACTAGGGTAACGACAGTATCACAAACAGCTACTGCAAATGTTGTTCAGGTAACAACAGCAAGACCTTTGTTATACTATTCAGGAAGTCCTATACAAGTTCAGAAATTTAAGTCAATACCTCAATTTACTAGATCATTTGACTTTACATATCTGAAAGGATTTACAATGAAAGATTCTCATAGACCTAATGGTACTGATGCTAGAGTTTCTGAGATATTGGATGTTATGTATAATACGAACATTGCAGCAACATTAGCTGCTAAGGATGTAATATCATTCAGATACATCGTAGATACGTTCAGTGGACAGATATTACCTAACTCTAAATATCAGTTAAGTAAGCTGGCTATGATGAGACAAAAAGCTTTGGCTTTAATTAATGCTCCGTCAATGGCACAATTTAGGTCATCAACTGATCCTAGGTTTACTGATGCACCAACTGCTACCGATCCTTATCCTTCTTTGGAGGCAAGGTATATTGCAGAAGGAGGTAACTTAGCACTAAATCCTTCGTATACATTTACATTACCTACAGAGGATCAAGGATCTAAATACGCTGCTTTCTATACACCTTATCTTACTTTAAGAGAGAACAACAAAAATATAAACGTTCCGCCTGCTGCTTATATTTCTAACAACTTTGTTAGGAAATTCTCAAATGGAGAACCTTACAGTATTATTGCTGGTCAAAAAAGAGGGGTTATTTCGGGACAAAATTTAGTTGGTCTTGAATATGACTTTACTGATGATGATAGAGGATGGATAGAGCCGGTTGGATTAAACCCTATCATTAAGAGGAGAGGACTTGGAGTAGTAATATTTGGTAACCAGACAGCTTATCAGACTGTTAATTCTGCATTTAACCTTGTACACGTAAGAGATCTATTGATTAGTGTAGAAAACGATGTCGAAGAAATCATGGCAAATTACCTATTCGACTTCAATGAAGATTCGATTAGGCTGGAGATAAAAACATTAGTTGATAATTACCTAGACGGTGTAAGAGCTGGAGGTGGTATTTACGCATACCAAGTTATTATGGATTCTTCGAATAACCCACCTTCTATTATCGATCAAAACATAGGTATCATTGACGTGATTATCGAACCTGCTAGAGGAATACAGAAGTTCGTAAATAGAATAACTGTTACTAGAACAGGTGGAATTGCGGCAGGAGGATTTATCCAATTCGCTTAATTTAGATAAAATTGATAAACTGGATAAATATAAAAAAAAGGATTTAATCTAAATGGCTGGATTACCACATTATCAGAATTCATTAAACTCGGTAAACAAGTTTGAACCGGTTTACCTTAACCAGTTTGAGGTAACTGTAATACCACCTGCAGCAGTTGCTGGAGGCCCAGTTTTATTGGAGCACGTTGTTTCTGTTAGTGGATTGGACGTTGATAAAAACCCAAGCTTTGTTTCTCAGAAGTATAAATTTGCTAAAAGAAACTATGCTGGTGGAAAACCTGATACTACTACACTAGATTTGGGATTAAAATTTACTGTTAACCTTGACGATGCAAACTCAATGTATGTATTCAAAACACTCCGTCAATGGACAGATCTTATATACAATCCACTAACTGGAGCTCAGGGAATAAAAGCAGATTACACTGGTACTATAGTGGTTTCTGTATTTAATAAAAACGGAGACGTATTCAGAAGAATGACTTTTGCAGATTGTTTTCCTTTAAAGGCTATTGATCCTATGGAACTTGAGTATGTAAATGGTAATACACTCTATGAAATAAATATGACTTGGGCAGTAGATTACTGGAACGATCTATTCTTATAAAAAAATTAGGCATAAATGGCAGGTTTACCACACTTTAATAATTCTAAGGCAGCAAGAAATAACTACGAACCGGTTTTTTTAAACCAGTTTGAGGTTCTTATTACCCCGCCTTCTTCCGTAGCACTTGCAAATACGACATTTAACGGCGAAAGTATATTAACCCAACAAGTTAAGAGCGTTAGTGCTCTACAGGTAGATATACAACCTTCTGATGCTGTTACACAGTACTACAAGTTTGCTGAAAGAAGATATGCTGGAGGTGAACCTTCAACTTCTGATGTACAGTTCAATATGAGCTTCGAAGTTAACTTGAGTGATAATAATTCCATGACTCTTTATAAGATACTTAGACAGTGGTCGGACCTTATATATAATCCATTAACAGGAGCAATGGGACTTAAAAGAGATTACGTTGGGTCTATGGTGGTTTCTATATTTAATAAACAAGGTGACGTGTTCAGAAGAATTACGCTCAATAACTGCTTCTTGATCGAACCAATTACACCAATGAATCTTTCATATGAGAGCGGTGATGCTATATACACTATAGATACCACTTGGAAGTCTGATTACTGGAGAGATCTATTCTTATAATCGGAACTTATCCTAATCCTTATTCTATAATTCTTGATTTTTATACCATGGTGGTATATAAAGAAAAAAAAGAACATGTCTGACCAAAATCTTTCTCCTGAAGAAATACTTAGAGAAAAAGAAATAGCTGGTGGTATTTCTTATGATGATCCTTCTGGGCTTAACCTGGATTCGGATACACCTGAGAATGTGTACTCTCAATCTCCTTATGTAGATAGTACTACAGATTCACCCAAACCAAACCCGGTTAACGAACAGCCGGACATCCCCCAACCTAACGATCCCCCTCAAATTGAGCCTGAGTCTAGGCCTTTGGATATTGGGTGGAAAAACCTTCCTATGCACATGATCCCGTCAAAGGGTCTTTTCTATCCGGAGGGTACGAGAATAGCTATTAGACCTTCTGAGGTGAAAGAGATACGACAATTCTCAACAATCGATGAGGATGATATGCTTGATATTGACAATAAGCTTAATTTCATATTGGATTCATGTTGTAAGATCAAGTTTTCTGAACATGGTGGGCTTGTTTCGTACAAGGATTTGAAGCAAGAGGATAGATTTTTCGTTATAATGGCAATAAGGGACCTTACCTTCGTAAAGGGTGAAAACCGAATTATCATAAATACCGATAATGGATGTACCACAGAAGGATGTCCAGGTATGGAGGGAATAGAGCTTAGGAGCGGAGTATTAAGTAACTATGACATTGACAGTAAACTTATGGAATACTACTCTCCGTCGGAAAGAATGTTTACTTTCCATATGCGAAGAATTGGTAAGACTATTAAAATGACACCCCCCTCAATAGGAGTTACTCGTGCAATATCCAATTTTGTAAAGGATGCTGTAAAAAAGGGTGATGATGTCGACGAGAGTTTTATAAAAATAGCTCCGTTTTATTTTAATGATTGGGTAAACCTCGATTACTTTAAAATAAAAGAAGCGATGATAACTTCTAACGAAGAATGGACCAAAGAGGAATTTTCTGCTTATCTAGGACTCTCGGAAAAAATAAGAATAGGTACTAATTTAAGGTTAAAGGTTAAGTGCGATACTTGCGGTGATGGGGAGGTCACCGCCCCGATTTACTTTCCCGGCGGGTTCAGATCTCTTTTCGTTATTTCAGATATCTTTAGAGAATTATTTTGATTTAAAATTTAGACTCTGGAAAGAGCATGGGGTTGACCCTGCTTGGTTGGAGTCTATACCTTTTTATGAATATCAAATCTGGGTAGATATGCTTAACAAGTATGTCGAGAAGGAAAATAAAAAGGCATTAGACGAAAGTGGGAAATCTGAGATCTTTAATCTTACTAACGGGGGATCTTAAAAATAGATATTACTATCTTTAGATATATAGTTAGTCCGACAAGGATAAAAAAATATATTCTTATATGCCATCAGATACTAATCGAATGCTTACTGAAATAGCAAACCTTACCAAGAATATGGATGTTCTTCTGAAAGAGATGAAGGAGTCTAATAACATAGGAAAGGTTTCTTCTGAGGCTGTTAGCTCTCTAACAAAGAATATAGAGGGAGGTAAAAACGGCAACCTTGAAAAAATGTTTGGTGATTTAATTAAATCAATGGATGGTCAAACAAAGGAAACCAAGGGCATGTATGATATCCTAAACAGCACCCTTGGTAATAAGGAGGTATCTAACCTTTTGTCTAATAAAAATTTAGCTAACGTTCTTTCTGGTAAAGGGGCAAGTGACCTTGATCTTAATAGCATACTTGGAGATAAACCTGGAGATGCTCTCGGAAATATAGTTGGTGATAAGATAGGTGATAAGATAGGTAGTAAGCTCGAGAGTACTTTGGAGGGAAAGGTGCCAGACGTGATCGCTTCTGTTATTTCAAACGCTCTTGGTTCAGTTGCTTCCAATTTTGCTAAGGGTATTCCTTCAATGATTGCTAATGTCAAAGCTGGTGAAAAGTTAGACTTTGGTTCTATAATAGGTGGAGGTAAAACAGAGGGACTTGTAACTGGTATTGCCTCACAAGTCCCTGGCCTTAAAAAAGGTGGAATATTTAAAAAGGGTGGTTTATCCGTAGTTGGCGAAGATGGACCGGAGCTTCTTGTAGGTAATGCTGGTGAGCAGATTGTTTCTAACGAGAATCTTAAATATCTGAAGGGAGTTGCAACGGATTTAGCTGGCGGACTGGGTGAATCCTATCCTATGGGTGCGGATGGGCTTTCAGCAAAAGATATGACAAAATGGATGTCACTCCTTGGAGGTACTGGTCAATTTAAAGGTGAGGAGGGATTTGGCCAAATTAGCGATTTCATTAAGTATGCATATGATGAACTTGGACAGGATGATATACAGGAGATACTCTCGGATCCAGCTTCTTTAAAAGATGAGATCTCCTATTTTTTGGGTGAACAAGGCAGGGAAACTTTTACTCAGACTGATGTTGCAAAATTGACCCAACCTGTTTCCGAAAATGCCAATACTGGGTCTGTAGAAAAAATGCTCCAGGATAAATCAGATAAATCAGATAAGTCCGATTCAGATTCTACTGAAAAAAAATCATTAAAATCTAGAACTGAAAAAATTATTTCTAAGGTTCCTCTTGATTCTATAAAGGATGCTGGCGGATCTTTTATTGATAAGATAAAATCCAATGAATTGGTATCGTCTGGAATTTCTTCGTTTGGTGATAAATTAAAAGGTAAATTAAAAGGAGATTCAGTAGACCCTGGTACAAAAATTGGATCTATGGTAAATAATGCTACAAACCTGGCTCAGAAAGCTTCCTCGATAGCACCTAATTTAGATGTCAATGCTATAAAGGAAAAAGCAACCGAGGGTATTTCTAAGTTAAAGGGAATGGCTGGCGACAAATCTACTGGTTCCCCTCAGGAATCAGCAAATCCTCAGGGTAAGAGTAAACCTACTGAAAGTAAATCAGCGTCTCCTCAACCTAACATGCAATCTCAGGATTTGGGAGATCTAAAAGGAATACTTACTGCTATTTACCAAGCTTTGCGTTCTCCCCTTACCATCGCTAACGATGTACCATTTAGACCACATTCGAACAATTTTTAATATTTGTTCGCAGTTTCATTTTTTATAAACGAACCGAAAGGTTATATTTGCTACTGTAATCTTAGTTTATACCTATGTCGCCAAAAAAACATTCCAATTTCACTCCAGAAGAATTCTTTAAATCCGAAGTCGAAGTCAATACCGATTGTTGGATATTAAACCCATCACTAGATAGAGCAATAGTGTCTGTTGCGGGTTTTCATGATATAGACGAAACATTATATTCTGCAAAGGATAAAAAGATGGACCTCGTCTATCTAGAAATGGCAAAAGTGTGGTCATCTAATTCTTATTGTGAAAGGATGAAGGTAGGAAGTTTAATAATAAAGGATAAATCAATTATATCCGATGGGTATAATGGTTCTCCCACTGGATTTGCTAATGTGTGTGAGGATGAAAATAATAATACTCTTCCTTATGTATTACACGCAGAAGCTAATGCAATAACTAAATTGGCAAAAAGCACCCAAAGCAGCGACGGAGCTACACTTTATGTAACAGTATCTCCCTGTTACGAGTGTTCAAAGTTAATTATACAAAGTGGAATTAAAAGAGTTGTATTTAAAGAACTTTATAGGAAATTGGAATCTTTAAAGTTCTTATATGAATCGGGAATAGAAATAGTTAGAATAGGTAATATGAAATAAATAAACACAAAACAGGAAAGGGAATAAAGGGAATTAATTTAAGGGAATTAAATGGCAAAAGAAAAAAACATCCAAGTCCTTGCTGAAAATTTTATTCAGTCAAGGCATCAAAAAGAGTTTAACCCGCTCTACGAAAGGGTAAGGCCAGGTGTATTAAACCATTGCTATGGCATATTAAAAGATATTGAATTAGCGGAAGATGCATTTTTAAATGCAATGTCAAAGGTCTGGCAGAAAATAGATCAATATGATAGCGATCGAGGGAACTTTTCCACATGGTGTTATAATATTGCAAGAAATGAATCTTTGTTATTGCTCAAGAGCAGAAAAAGATACATCTCTCAGACAGCAGATGAAATGGAATATACATCGGCAAAGAACGAGCAAAAAAACCAATCCTATAATATGGAGGATGATCCGCTATGGGATTTCTTAAGCGGTGGATCTGATATAGACGATGTGTACGAACAAGTAATTGACGAGATAAAAGAATTACCCCCTTTATATAGGGATATCATGGTTGACCGGGAGATTAACGGTATGAAGTACAAAGATATTGCAGACAAGTATGGAATAAAAAAGAGGTCTATTGCTACAAGAATAAGAAGGGCCAGGACCAAAATACGTAAAAAGATGGAGGATGCAATGGGAAAATCAGATTTTAAGTAATGGGAAGATTTATTGCAATATTTAGACTACTCAAGATAATAAAGGAAATTCGAATTTACCTTAGTTACCGTAGTACTATTAAAGAAGAAAAGGACAGCTCACCCTTTTGGGTAAGATTAAAACTTAGATATGACTGGCTAGGTCGTATTTATACTGTGGTTAATTTGCCTCCTGAGGTTACCATGTCCAGGGATTTCCCTCAAGATGCTAGACCTGCTTACGTTTTTGAAGAGCTTAGAGGCGTTAATGACTATTTAACAAAGCTTGGCTTACAAGAATTGATAACCCCAACGCTAAAACCTATAGCTGAAACGAATGGGGATTCTTATCTTGTTATATACTATTTCTTTTTCCGCCACATTTCTTGGGGATGGATATTCAGGTTCTTGATTGAGCTAATATTAATTGGACTTGCTGCTTATAATTATGAATACATAGTAAATTTATTTTGGTAGATATTAACGATAAAATACAGGAGTACCAAAAAAAGCTCGACATATTTAAGGATTCTAGTTTTATCTTTAATGAGGCTGCACACACCTATCATTTTGAAGGAATTAAATATGATTCGGTTACAACATACCTTAAAAATTTTAAAGTTCCATTCGACAGAGAATACTGGTCGAAAAGAAAAGCAAACGAAGCTGGTGTTGATGTATCAGTAATTAAAGCAGACTGGAAACAAAAAGCTGACGTAGCAAATGCTTTAGGTACTAAGGTTCATAAATGGATAGAAGATTATTGGACTGGACTGAATCCAGAACTTCCAGAAGAGACAGAGGTTCGTAATAGAGTTGAAAAATTTCTAAAACTTAAAGATGAGAGATTTGGTAACCTGTCACCTCTAGAATCCGAGTTAAAGGTTTTTTCTAAAAAGTGGAAGCTGGCAGGTACTGTTGATCAGCCATTTCTTCTATTTGACAAGGAAACGGGTAAGGTTCTTTTTCTCATAGGTGACTGGAAAACTAACAAGGAGTTTAAGGATGATAAACACCCAAAGGGTAGGTACAAAAAGCTTTTACATCCTTTTGCTGATCTTTATGAAAACTCTCATAATGAATACTCTATACAGATTAGTTTATATCGTCTAATTATAGAGGAAGAAACTGGTTTAAAAACTGATGGTGGATTCCTTTGTCATATAGGACCTCAGGATAAACCTAGACTTTATCCAGTTAAAGATCTCCGGGAAAGACTTAAGGTTTATCTCCAGCATAACAGGGAGGATTCTGATATTTTTAATATCTCAGAGTGAAACAATATGTATATAAATACTAAAAAGTAAAAAGAAACAACAAATGGCAAAGAAGAAAGACAAAGCGGTCGAGGTAAAAATGGACGTGATCGGATCGGAAGATGCAGTGATGAGTAAGTTAAATGAAGGCAGAATTAAAGCTGCTGAGGAAAACTTAGCAAATGCTAAGAAAAGGTTATCAACCAAAGTTTACGCTGTCAAGTTCGAGTCGGAGGATCAAATAAATAGTCTTGTACATTTTATGGAAAATGATGCTGAGTGGAAAGAAAAAGAATCCCTTGGTGTTATAGAGATCTGCAAGGTCCTAGAGGATATCATGGAAAATGAGGGAACTAAGGATAATATCATTTATCTACAATCCCTTCCTTTACAGGCAAGTCACTATTTTATTTCAAAAACTAGTGGAAAGGGACTTAAGGAGGCAAAAGCATTTATCTCTTTACTTAAGCCTTTTGAACAAGGTTTAGAGTCTGCTAAAGCAGATGCAAGAGAAATAGAAGAACTTGAAAAAGAGTTAGCAGCAGCTCAGCAAGGTCTGGAAATGGCGTAATAAATCAGCATAATACTTTACTAATAAGTCCCGGGATTAATCTCGGGACTTATTTTTTGGTATATAGTTGTAGAGGTTCGATATATACTAAAACACAAATTTTAAAATCATGATGCAAAAAATTAAAGACAACTTCAATTTTATCGTTTTAGGATTCCTAGTATTAGTTTTCTTCAGACAATGTGGTGTTAATAGAGACATTGATAGAATTGAGAAGGAAGCAAAAGTTAAGAATGTCCAGATCCTTAACAAATTAGATTCTATTAATACACTCACTAAAGACGAGATGAGACACGAAATGAATCAGGTGATGTTCCAATTCCTTATATATGAGGATGATTTTGATAGAAAGAAAATATCACTTTCTGAGATTAGAAATAAAATTGTAACTGGTGAAGAATAAAACAAAACTGGTAAATGGGTTTATCATAAGCACCTTCGTATCTTTGTATTTGATGGTGTCTATTATATCAACCATCCACGTAATTGACTTTTTTAAGCTATCCAACCCTACCTGGTTAGCTATTACTCTTGCAATAGCATTTGAGGTTGGAGCTGCAGCTTCGCTTGCATCTCTTATTGCTATGGATAAAATGAATAAGACCCTTGTTTGGTTCCTATTTATATTGCTTACTGCTATGCAAGCAATGGGTAATACATACTATGCATTTATAAACTTACAGGATTTTTCTAGCTGGTCTGAGCTATTCGGATTGATAGAAGAGGAGGAGATATTCCAAAAAAGAATATTATCACTTGTTTCTGGTGCTATTCTTCCGATTGTTGCTTTAGGCTTTATTAAATCACTGGTTGATTATATTAAACCCGCCGCTACTGAAGATGAGGAAGTACTAGAGGAAAATATGGTAGATGAAAATCCAGATGACGAGTTATTTGATTTGGATCCCTCCGCGATGCCAAATGCTTTTGATGATATAAGTGAACCCCTTGTACATGATGAATCCCTGGAGATGATTAAAGATACCCCAGCTTCTGAAGTTAAAAGCGAAGAAATAAAAACCCCAATCTCAAAGGATAAGGTGGAAATTGTGAATGTTAACGCTAACAAGAAGGGCGTTAAGAGGGTAGATATGCCAACAGATCCTGACATAAATCCAATGAGACTTTAATTAGATGAGCGCAAATATAGGAGATAACTTTGAAATTTACGGAGGCGGTTCTAGCGCGGGTGGAACCGGATCTGGTACACCATTTGGGTCAGGTAGCAGTAATCCTGCATTAACCACCGGGCAAAGCGGACCTTTTAATACGAGGTATACGTTAATTGCTAACACACCTGGATCTTTAAAAAGGGTTAACCTCACTTTTTCTAATTATAATGACCCACACCAGATTAGAATATTCCAAAGTTCTATGAATGTAACATACAAAGCCGATGTTGAGCAGAAGATAGACCTTGCTGAATTTTTTCATCCGTTGCAATCATTTTCAAGCTACCAAAGGCAATCTTTTGTAATCTCACCTGATTCTTCGGTTAACCTAGATCCTGGTGATTTTGATACAACTTTTGGAGAAGCTAGTTTGGTTCTTGCAAGAGCCCATTATTACGCTGACGCTGAAGATGACCAAAGGCTTTTATATTGGCATTATAATAGTGGAAAAAGATATATCATGTCGGATATGATGACACTAACCGGACAGGTTAAAGAAGGATCATCATGGAAGGGATGGCAAACAAACCCTGATATAGATCCAAGTGCTGGCTATACAGGTGCAGCTACCGGTGGATTTGTTTTTTCTAATCCTACCGAGTATCCTGTAAAACTAACAATATTAACAGCAAGCTAATGGCAACAAGACCTATTATATGTCCACCACAACCAGCTGACGGGTTTATATTTAGAAAGGATAAGTTTGTCCTGGAGGAAGATTACAATATTACAAACTTTTTTGATTTTAGTGATCTCTATAGTAACGTTATGGCCTATTCGAGAATGAGTATAACATTAAAGGCAGGAAAGAGCGTAAAAATAAGCCAAACTGATATTGGGGATGACAACGGTTATGTTAAATGGATAGCTGCTAAGGTAAGATATCCTGAGCCGAAAGACCCTATTATTTATGGTGCCCAGACACCGATTATACCTGGTGTACCTACACCCACAAACGGAACTCCACAGGTTAAGAAATATATCACTTGGACTTACCGGGGAGATACATTTAATATAGGTGAGCTTATGATTTTAAGCGGAAGTAAATTAGGTACAACAGATTCTGAAAAAACTGGATGGAACCTAAGTGAAGATCATTTACCTTATGAAGATGGGGGAATAATATTCACAAATCCTCACACAGATATAGACGTGAAGGTTGAAATTATAGTAGCGAGATAAGAATTTCCATTTTTCCGGATTAAGTTGGAATATATAATGGTAAAGTTTCAATATCGCTGGTGTGATATATAGAAAGTAAAAAAACACAAGTAGAATGGATTTACTCAATCAATTAAAAACTCTTAGGGATACAACCACTAATCCCGAAGTCAAATCGATCTGCGAATCTCACATTAATAAAATACAAAATGGAGAGAGCATTAACGAATCAGCTATCCTTGAATCGGTAGATCAAGTGGTCAAAGAAAGTGACGGCGAAAAGGGAGTTAATCCTTTGGAGATGATCAGGAAAGAAGAACTGGACAGATCTAAGAATGCTGCCCAAAAATTAATGGAATCTTGGGGTGGTGTAGGATCATCAATGTCTAAAAATTCCGGATCTTATGTAGATTCAGTAAAAGATGAAATTTCTTCGGATTCTAATGATATCTCTGAAAGCTTAAGAGAAGTTGCTGCTAAAGACCCATCCGCTAAAGCATTTATGGATTCACAAGCGGTTAATGACCTTGGCATCTATGAGGCTATTCTAAATATAAAAGGGTCTGGTATATACGAACATCCAAATGTAAAAATCGTTTGTGAAAAATATTCGCATATACTTAAAGCAAACAATACCCCAGAATTTCTAGTAGCTGAATCATTTGCTTCTGAAATGCAGGATTTTAATTGGGATAAAAAAGTAAAGGCTTCTATCGAAGCAATTAACGAAAGAGTAAATTCACTTAAACCTGAAATAGAAGTTTCCAAAGCTCTTTACTCTATTGAGAAGAGTGCAGGTTCTGATTTCTATTCACCAGTAACTGAATCCCTAAACAAGTGGTTAGTTTCGGAAAATAAATCAGTTGCTTTATTATCTAAGGATCTTGCTAGATGGTCTTTCAATCCTACTGTTAGAAACTTGGTAAACAACCTTTCATTGATGGAATCGAGTGAATCTAAATTAAGTATTCCTGTTAATAACGGTAACTCTTCAGTAAAAAGAGTATTTTCTCCTGTCCACGTAGCTGGAGGTAAAACAGTATTTACTATAGGTAGCGATATTTTCGAAGGTAACGGAGAAGGAATTAAGAGATTGGGTAAATCTGAATATGAAAACTTACCACAAGAATTCAAATCACTACTTGAATCTTTCTATTCACCAATGAATAAGATTAACGAAAGTGGTCTTAGTTTCTATGTAGGTAATCACGGATTTAAGCTAGTTGAAGAAAATGATTCAGTTTCTATATACAGTAAAGGAACCAAAATACAATTTCAGAACGTTAATCAATTAGCAAAGCAAATTGCTCTTGAAATCTCTGGTTCATTTGGAATAAACGAGAACAAGGCAGTATCAGACTTAATTAACCTTTATGAAAACTTCGATCAAATAGTAGAATTAGATTTTGCTAAAAGATTAGAATCTAAAGTTTTCGAAGGTGTATCTGTAAACCTGATCAAATGGAATTCTACCTTATTTCTAAATAGAATTAACGAAGGTATGAACGAAAATTCATTATTTAAGGTTAATGGGACACAAGCAACAGGAATGATTAAGGAACTTCTAAAATATGATATTTCTGAAGGTCTTACTGAATTCTTAGAAGGAGAAAGCAGAGTTAAGTCAATCATGCTTAACGACAGAAAGCAGATCATGGGCAACATATCAATAGTGGAAAGCGAAATTAACAAAATTTCCAATATGATGTCAACAAACCCTCTTTATGAAAATTCAAAAGAAATGCAAAGAGCAAAATATATGCTTGAGCAGGAATTAAATTCATTGAGAAAGAAATGGTCAGCAGTAAACGAAGAGATTGAAAAAATCAATTCAAATGGTACTGAAATCGAAAGCATTAACGAGGATGAAAAATTCACCGTTGGTGACTACGTTAAAGTTAAAGAATCTGGAAATACAGGTAAGATAATTTCGGTAGATAGCACATCAGGTTCTTATACCGTCCTAATGGATAACGGTAGAACTGGTGATTTTAGAGTTGATGAAATTGTTGATATTGAAGAGGCACTTACTTCTGCTGGTGACGAAAATCAAGATGCTGATGAAACTCAAGAAGAAGTAAAGGAGCAAGAAATACATGAAGAGGACAAATCTTCTGAAATGGCAGTAGCACCTGAGAATAAATCACAAGGTGGTAAGGACAAAACTCCAGCAGCTACACTAAAGGCTAACACAACAGCAGCACCTTCTGACAAGGAGCAAGATGCTGTTACTAAAAAAGATATTGAGAATGAAACTCATGCTAATTTGGAAGAAGCACCAGCTGGTGAAAAGGAAACCAAATATGATATCAAATTAAAGAATTCTTTAGTTGATAAAGTTGGATACAACGTAAACGAAAATACTGAAGAATCTGAGGTTGAGCCTAATATGGCAAAAGCTCCTTCTGAAGGTAACACCGAAGTTTCCGAAGCTGATATTGAAAAAGTAGATCAGCAATTATCAGAAGCACCAGGAGGAAAGAGTCATGCAGAGTATGATATCAAAACTGCTAAAGGTGAGGAGAAAAATCCAGATATGGAAAAGCTTGACCAACAGATGGCATCTGCACCTGGAGACGGAACCGACGGTGAAATACATCACAAAGTAGGAAACGAAATGGGATATAATATTGATGAGGCTGACGATTTAGAAAAAGCTGATCAACATATGGCAGTAGCACCAGGTGGTGTATCAAAAGCTGAATATGATGTTGAGGTTGCTAAGGCTGAAAAAAAAGTAGCTGAAATTCTAAAAACTAATCAGGAGCTTGCTGAGGCACCATCTGCTGGAACTGAAGCAGAGACTGATGTTGATGTAAACGACGAAATGGGATATAACCTAGACGAAAGCGAAGAGTCAAAAAAAAACTAAAAAAAATACTTAGTAAAGTTTGGGCTTTTGCTCCAACAAGCAAAGACCAATCAGATTCTCCTGAGCCTTTCGTTGAAGAATCTAAAGATAAAATGAGCGTTGCCCCAGATGGAAGTGAATCCTCTGGAGAAACGCTCATTTCTTCTGAAGAGGGGAACGATGAATCCGACGGTGAGGAAAAGGACTAGCCCGAAACTAACCTCGGGGTTTAAACTAAAAATAATACAACATTAACAAGGATATGGCAAAAGCTTATGTAAAAAATGCGGACCTTATGGCTGCCATTTTGGAGTCTAAAGAAAAAGGTGAATTAACAAGAGAAACACTTGATATGTTTGCTTTAATGGTCCAGGGAATTTCAAAAAAGATGGCATATAGGGATCCTGATGATAAGGCAGACTGTATGGCTTTTGCTATGGAGGATCTTTGTAAATATTGGAATAGGTTTAAACCTGAAAAATCAAACAATCCGTTTGCCTATTATACTCAGATAGCAAAAAATGGATTTGCAAAGGGATGGAAAAAAATACATCCACCAAAAGCTCCTAAAACAATTCCATTCTCTTACATAACTGGCGATGACAATACCTATAATGTATAAGGATGCCGGATATAAAGAAAATAAAACCCAATGGTGATTACAAGTCCGGATTATACGTTCCAGTAAACCCGGAAAAATATATTGGGGATGTACATAATATAATATGTAGATCGTCATGGGAGTTTAGGTTCTGTAAATATTGTGATAATAATGAAAAAATATTAAAGTGGAGTTCTGAGCCACTTTCTATTCCTTATTATAACCCATTGGATAAAAAGGAGCATCAATATAATGTTGATTTCTATATGCAAGTGCTTAAGGATGATAATAAAACTCAAGATTGGATTATCGAGGTAAAACCTGAAAAACACTTTAAGAGACCAATACTTGAAGGTAATAGCACACTTAAGAAGCTAAAATCTTATAACTACAAAATGCAAATTTGGATCACAAACCAGGCAAAATTTAAAGCAGCTCAGAGATGGGCAGACTCAAGGGGTTATAAGTTTGGTGTAGTCGATGAAAACTTTTTGTTTAGAAGCAAGTGAAAACTTTCGATGAACAAATAAAAAATCTGAGAGGACAATTTTCCTCAATCTCCCAGATATCTAGTGATTCCAATTCCCTTTTTGCTGATAAGTACGGACCTTTAGGTAAAGGTGGATCTACTATTTTTGATGGCACATATTTACCAGGTAAAATATACCAGGGTGAATATTACACTAAAACTAGGGTTTCCGATAAACACCCTTATATAAATAGAAACCCTCTTTTCTTTTTCATTAAACAGGAAAAAACCAAAAATGGTGATATCCTTGTTTCTCTGGATCTGAATGTTATCCCACCTGACTATAGGGGTAATATATTTTTCAAGCTCTGGAACCAATATGGCTCTATACTTGGAGACAATGATAAAAACCCACAAACCTCTCAAATACCTATACCAAATTTAAGCGCATCTTTTAAATCCCTCCTAAGAGGAACCGGGTGGCAGAACTCATTAACGGGTTTTAAAAAAGATTTTATGAAAAATGTAAAGGTTGTTGATTATGCTGATTGGGTAAGAATCCCATATTTATCAGACACTTCAATAGAGGGTCAAGGGGTAAGTGAGATATATAATAGCTATAGATCGAAATTAAACCCTTGATCTGGTGTACAAAATTAGATTAATTTAAAATAATCAATGGCTGGATTTAACGAAAACCAAGAAAATAGTCCGATTTTCCAAAGAATTAGGGAGTCTGTTAAGTCTCTGAGTAATTTTGGTATGCGCTATGGTGACATGGTGATAAAGAATTCACAGGCAATTGGATCTACGGAGGCTGAGTTTATGAAAAAACAGTCTATAGATGATGAGGGTCTTTTATATTCTTTGGGTAGACAAGATACCACTACTAAGCAATTCATTGGATACTTCGATAAAGACTATGCAGGAAAAAGAGACTATCTAAGAAAGTTTGCTCTTAATCCTGAGATAGAGTATATCTTGGATACTATTTGTGACGAGTCTATAACATACGATCCATATAACTTTTTTGCACATCCTGCTTTTCTAAACCTGACAAACGTTAAGGATAAAGTAATCGATAGAATTGATGAAAATTATAAGAACCTTTACGATATGTTCGGGTTTAATGATGATATCAGTGCTTGGCAATACTTTAGACAATTAATGGTTGATGGATTCCTGGCTTTTGAAATAGTGTACAACGATAAGGGTAGTAAAATTATTGGATTTAAAGAATTAGATGCTACCACATTAATGCCTTCTGTTGAGAAACAACCCGACGGGACTTATTTAAGTGTTTGGTATCAATACCCTAGTGATATCAACAAGAAGAGAATGCTATATGATTCCCAGATCGTATACATATCATATGCGAAGGGTAACACAGTATCCAGAGTAAGTTATACAGAAAGACTTATAAGACCGTATAACGTGCTTAGAATCATGGAATACACTAGGGTTATCTGGTCTGTTATGAATGCATCCTTTAGAATGAAGATGACAGTTCCAATTGGCTCAAGATCTCCACAGAAATCTATGCAGACCCTTGGAGAGCTTATGAGCATTTATAAGGAGGATGTTAATTTTAATGATGACAGTGGTGAACTTACTATTGATGGTAGACCTAAGATACAATTCTATAAAAATTACTTAATGCCTTCAGGTGTAAATGGTACACCCACAATAGAGCCAATTAGTAGCTCCGGTCCTAATTTAAATGATCCTGGACCACTTGCTTATTTCTATGATAAATTGGCACAAGAATCAAAAGTCCCCTTTTCCAGATTTCAAGGTCCCGACGGTGGATCAATCGGTAATTATTCCAATGGCGCAGAAGGGCTTGATAAGGAGGAAATTAGATTCTCTAAATTTATATCGAGACTAAGGTCGGTATTTCAAGATATCCTTATCAAACCACTTTGGATACAAATGTGTAAGGATTTTCCTGAATTGGAAAAAGATCATCTCTTTAAGAGCCAACTGGGTTTAACCTTTGTTTCTGATAACCCATTTAAGGTTAACCGTGAGATTGAGACAATGCTTAAGAAAAAGGAACAGATTGATGGCATGTATTCACTAACTGGTAATGATGAACAACCTTTCTTTTCCCTAGCATATCTTATTGAATCGCATTTAGGTATGACTGACGATGACATAAAAGCAAACAAGGAAGCTTTAGAAAAAAGAAAAGCTGAGGAAGCTGAAAAGGCTAAGAAAGAGAAAGAAAAAAAGGGAGCAGAGGAAGAGTCTGAAGAAGGTGAAGAAGAAACCCCTACACAAGAATAATAAGTAAGAGATGGCAGGTTTTTTAGATAATGTAGCGGAAAGATCATTTTTAGGTAATCTATATAAGAATTTATCGAAAATAGGTAAGTTTGGTATGGAATATGAGGATATGGTTATCCGGAATTCACAGGCTGTTGGTGCAACAGAATCTAACTTTTTCAATGAACAAGGAACAGGCTTTACTGAGAACAATGCTTTTTATTGGACCTTGGGTTATCAAGACACTAAGGTTAGAAAGTATATTGCATATTTTGATAAGGACTACCTGGGTAAAAGAGATTTCCTTAGAAAATTTTCACTCAATGGTGAAATCGATTTCATTTTGGATACACTAACTGATGATGCGATAAACTATGACGATAAGAATTTCTTTGCTTATCCTTCAATGTCTACGGTTGATTTAAAGCCGGAGGTACTTGATAAGGTAGAGGAAACATACAGGAAGCTTTATATGTTGTTTGGTTTTCAGCAAGGTATATTGGCTTGGCAATATTTTAAGCAATTTTTAACTGATGGATTTCTTGCATTCGAGATTGTTTATTCGACTGATGGTAAAAACATTGTGGGGTTTAAGGAATTAGATCCTACATCTCTCCAGCCTGCTACTGAACCACAACCTAATGGTGAATTTCAGCAAATCTGGATACAGTATCCTGAGGATAATAAGATGACTCGAAAATTAAAAAGCGAGCAGGTAATATACCTTTCTTACGCAAAGGGTAATACCATATCTAGAGTAAGCTACACTGAAAGACTAATAAGATCCTATAATATTCTAAGAATAATGGAAAACACTAGGATTATATGGAATGTTATGAATGCTTCATATAGGCTAAAGTTTGTTATTCCCGTAGGTAGTCAGTCTCAACAAAAAGCAATGCAAACTCTCGGGCAACTTATGTCTGTATATAAAGAAGATATAGAACTAAATGACACTTCCGGTGAATTAACAGTAAATGGTAGGCCTAAGGTACAATTCTATAAAAACTACCTTTTTCCCGAGAAGGATGGACAATCTCCTGAAATTTCAACTCTAGATCCTAATGGTCCTGATTTTAATGTTATGGAGAACGTTGTGTATTTCTATAACAAGCTAAAACAAGATTCTAAAATACCATACGCTAGATTTTCTTTCAAAGGCGGATCACCTGCTAATTATCAGATAAGTATAGATCAACTAGAAAGGGATGAGATTAGATTCGAAAAGTTCCTTGGTAGATTAAGATCTGTTTTCCAGGAAATGCTGGTTAAACCTCTTTATCTTCAGATGTGCCTAGATCACCCCGAACTAGCAAAAGATAGATCATTTAAGGCTAATCTTGGATTATCTTTTGTGAGGGAGAATTTATTCGAAGAGTTTATACAACTTCAGAACTATACCAAAAGAGCACAGTTCATTAATGAACTTGGCGAAATGAAGCAAAAGATTGGAGAGGAAGAGGAGTCTTACTTTGACAAGGGGTTCTTAATTAAGAGATATCTGGGTCTAACTCTTGATGAATATAAAAAGAACGAGAAATACAAAGAGGCGGAAGCTAAAATTGCTGAGGAGAAGGCTAAAGAAAGTGGAGACGAAGAAGGCGGTGAAGGAGGGGAAACTCCTGAATTTACACTCTAAAATAATTTCATATGGATCTAAAAGATCTGCTAAGTAAAAATAAAGTATTGGTTATTGGAGATGTAATTTTGGATAATTACATCTATGGTAAGGTCCACCGAATATCTCCAGAGGCACCAGTCCCTGTGGTGTTAAAAAATAAATCTAACTATTGCCTCGGCGGATCTGCAAACGTTGCCCAGAATGTTAGCTCTTTTGGTTCTACGTGTTACCTTATTGGTGTTTGTGGTGATGACCAGTCTGCTAACACCCTATCCAATCTCATGGAGGAAAAAAATATAATTCCTAGCCTGATAAAAGATCCAAGTAGACCTACAACCGAAAAGACTAGAATAATTGGCAACAACCACCAGATAGCTAGAATAGATTCTGAATCAACTTTAGCTGTATCTGCTGATGTTCAGGCTGAGATTATATCGGAGTTCCTTAATGTAATTGATGATGTCGATGGAGTAGTTATACAGGATTATGGTAAGGGTATGTTGACAGAAACCTTACTATCGAAGATATTCCACGAATGCAAGGAAAGAAATATCCCGACCATAACTGATCCCAAGGAAAGAGATTTTACCAAGTATGCAGGAAGCTCATGGATAAAGCCAAATTTGACAGAGTTTAAAAATGCATTGGATGTACCATTAACTTCGGATCTTAAATTATCTGAGATAGAAAGCAAAGCATCTAGTATGCTAAATACATTTGGATTTGACGGGGTTCTTTTAACCATGTCTGAAATGGGTATGTTGCTAAAGACCAGTAACTATATGGAATCTGTAGATGGTATAAAAATAGAAGTAACAGACGTGTCAGGCGCTGGGGATACAGTAAGTGCGGTTTTCATACTTTCTTTACTATCTGGTGTTTCTTTGAAAGACTGTCTTCGAATATCGAACCTTTCTGGATCTATAGTTTGTCAGATATCTGGTGCAGTACCAGTAGATCCCAACATTCTGTTGAATTCAATTGCTAGTAATGGGTGGAGTATAATGTGCGACTCCGGTAACTTAATTAGTGTTTAGTTTTTTTGTAACGCTACTTCCAATTAGATTTGTATAAAATAAATAAGATATGAAGAAAGAACTTGAAATTTTTATGCAGATAGAGGGGTTAAGTGGTAATGGATCTCAGAAGATAAAGCAAAATTTAATCGCTGACAACTTATCTCCCGAGATGGAGTATCTGCTAGATGTTTGTTTTAATCCCTTTATTACTACCAAGCTACATAAGATTAATATGAGTATGTATACTCCAGGTAGGAAGTATTTTTTAGATCCTTCTGGATTTTGGAATACCTTTAAAACCTTGGTAGAAGAATTAAAAGTTGCACCAGCAGCAAATGATTCACTTAGAAGTAGAGCGGAGGATTTGTTGAATTATACATTTACTCCTGAAGATAAGGATGTTGAGATACGTAAAATGCTAATGAAGGTGCTAACCAAATCAATGAATATAGGTTTGGGTGCTAAACTCATTAATAAAGCGGTCGGACGTGAATTAATACCGGATCCATCACTTATGTTAGCTACCGATAAGCAGGGGGAAATTGAAAAATGGGATCAAATATATTGCGAAGAAAAGTACGACGGCGTTCGTGTTATTGCAACGATGAACCCAGATAGGTCTTTTTCGTTCTATACTCGTGCTTTTAACGAATTAGACTCATCAAAGCTTTCTAAAATTTCTACTGAGCTTACTATGATATCTGATAAAGCAGCTCTCACTTCTGTATTTTTTGACGGTGAGCTTACAGATTTAAATAGAAAATCGGTTTCTGGTAAGGTTACCCAAATCCTAAGAGGTACTGCCCCAGATAATATAGACGATCATTTTCTTTTTAATGTGTTTGATTTAGAGGATAACTCTACTATCAAAAGCGGTAGGGGCTCGGTCATGTATACTGAAAGAAGGGAGATGCTCCAAGAAGCCATATCATTTACCGATGAAAGCTCTTGTATTAAACTTGGTAATATGTGGGAAGTTGATTCGATGGAGGAAACATTAGTTATCTATAAAAAAATAGTTGATCTTGGTGGAGAAGGCGTAATCTGTAAAAATGATCACCTTTATGAATGCAAGAGAAGTAAAAGCTGGATAAAGCTGAAAGAGGTTAATGATTGTGACCTAGAAGTTGTTGGATGGTATCCAGGAGAAGGCAAAAGAGAAGGTCTAATAGGTGGACTTATATGCACAGACCTTTCGAAAACATTGCATGTAAAAATAGGAGCTGGATTTACTGATTTGGATCTAAAAACGCTTAGTGTTAATCCAGATGAGCTAAGAGGTAAAATTATTGCAGCCCAGTACAACGTTACGATTACAGATAAACACGAAAACCGGAGTTTGTTTTTACCAAGATTTATAGAGGTTAGATTTGATAAAAATCAACCCGACGATATGTCTAAATTGTTCTAAATGGGAAACTAAAGGCTCTTTTTCCTCTAAAAGGATAAAGAGCTTTTATATGTTAGATCAACTTCTTACCGAGAAATTAAGACCCAAAGAAATCAGACACATGATCCTTCCTGATAGGATCAGAACCCTATTCGATAACAAGGGTTTAAATCACAATGTTTTACTTGCAGGATCACCCGGATGTGGTAAAACAACTTTAGCTAAAATATTATCTAGAGATCTGCCCCATATTTTTATAAATGTATCTGACGAAAGTTCGGTAGATACTATCCGAACTAAAATCAATGACTTCTGCTCGACCATGAGCATCATGGACGGTAAATCTTCCAAGAAGGTTGTAGTCCTTGATGAGTTTGATGGAGCATCAGATCAATTTTATAAGGCGCTAAGAGGTACAATTGAAAAATTTGCTGGTAATACGAGATTCGTAGCAACGTGTAACTGGTTAAATAAAGTACCGGAAGCGATTCAGAGTAGGTTCGAGGTAATTAATTTCGATCCTATTAATCAGACAGAAGAAGAAAAAATAAAGGCTGAATGGAGAAATAGAATTAAGCTAATCTTAGGTAAGCTTAGTATCTCTATTGACGAGCCTTCTCTGGATGAATTCGAGAAAGAGTATTTCCCAGATTTAAGATCTTCTTTGAATAGAATACAGTCCTGGGTAATTGAGGGCATTAGTGAGATTGACATTTCTAGAGTTAGAGACTCTGGATGGTCTTACGACGATCTTTACAATATGATATTCAACTCGAAGGATCCGGTTGCAAATTATCAGGTTATAGTTGGACAATACTCTTCTAAAATAGATGATGTGATGACTGCTCTTGGTGAGGAGTTTGTCAATTGGATCGTGAAGAATAAATCATCATATTCTAAAATTATCCCTGGTGTTATTGTTGAGGTTGCACATCACCAAGCTCAGAGACAGCTGGTAATTGATCCTGTTGTAAGTTTGCTTTCTTTGATTTTTAAAATACAAAAACTAATAGATTAATGGATTTACTACCTGAAGAAATAAGAAAAAACTCCTATGTGTATAGATTTCTCAAAAGGGGAGAAAAGGCTATGATGTACGAGCAGTTTGATGCTAATGATGAGAGAACTGTTTGTTATGAGGTCTTTAAGAGAAAAATAGATAAACCTAAGGTTGTTTTTGGAATATCCCTGAATGAGAGGGAGATATTTCCAGGTAATGAAGACTTTGGAAAATGGGCATGGGCTATATGTGATAAAGAAAGGGCTCTAGAGAAATTTGAAAGTATCGAAAACGAAGCCAATGAATAAACAAGGTCTCATCTTTTTTATCGTTATTGCTCTTGCTCAATCTGGAGCTTGGTTCCAACAATTTTCCCAAGTTAGATGGCCTTGGTTTAGAAACAATGCATGGTTTAACGTTGGTGTACTTGGCATTTTGCTCTCTATACTTTTTGTTTATGGTGCAAGGGTAGGATATGAAGCTTGGGAAAGTGTATGGAAGGTAAGACTTATACAGTTTTCGGTTGGTGCATGTATGGTTTCGATATGGAGTTGGGTAATATTAGGTGAAGGGCTGGACACTAAAACTTTGGTTTGTCTATTCCTTTCTTTGCTAATAATATTAATTCAAGTGTTTTGGAAATGAAGAAAAGAATAATAATAGTTGGTAAAGGTGGATCGGGTAAAGATTACCTTAGAACTAAATTGGAAAGGAAAGGACTGAAGTATTGTGTTTCACATACAACAAGGCCTCCAAGGGACAATGAAAGTGAGGGTAAGGACTATTTTTTTATTAGTAACGAGGAAGCATATTCGCAGTTTGTTGAAAAAGAACTTTTCTATGAATGGGTCGTTTTTAATGACTGGATATACGGAACTTCTAAAAAAGAATTTGACGACAGTAATCTTTTTATCATGACTCCATCAGGGATAAAGAAAATGTCTGATAGTGATAGGAAAGAATCCTATGTTCTCTATTTAGATATACCTGAGGATATAAGGAGAGAAAGGTTGTTGACTAGAAAAGATGCTGATAATGTGGAAAGGAGACTGGAAGCTGATAGAGATGATTTTAATGATTTTGTAAATTTTGATGGCGTTTTAAAAAACCCATATTTTGATGATATAGAGAATATTTTGGAACTAAGCGGACTTAAATTATGATAAACGTATTAATTGATGGAAATTATATTTTCCATAAAACTTTTGGTGTTTTTGGTGGATATGGTAGTAAAAACCCAGGTGATGTATTGAAGAGTGAAAATGAGCAGTCTATGTTTATTAGAAAGATTTCTACTGATCTTTGCTCCTCACTAAGATCAATTCCTACTGGGGGCAAACTTGTATTTGCTGCGGATAGCAGAAGTTGGAGAAAGGATGTGGAGATTGAAGGTGGTGGATACAAATCAAACAGAGTTAAAGATGACGAGGTTGATTGGACTATATTCTACGATCTCCTCGGATCTTATGGAGACCACTTAGAAAAAATGGGATTTATCTTTTCTAAGGTAAATGGTGCAGAGGGAGACGATCTTTTATATTTTTGGGCAGATTACCTTACTTCCAAAGGGGAAGACTGTATTATAATATCTGGAGATAAGGATTTGCATCAGCTTGCAAGATGGAATAATGAAAATTGGACAATCGTATGGAATGCAAATTCAAAAAACAATGTTTTATCTATACCCGAGGGATGGAGAGAAGAATGGTTAGATAAGAACGAACAAGCATCAATATTTGAAATGGGATCTGCTATGAACCCGGACAAAGAAAAGCTTAAGGTGTTCATAAATAAAATGCAAGTAAATGAGATTAATCCGAGGGATTTTATTTTTACTAAAATGCTTGTCGGTGATAAGGGTGATGCCGTACCTGGAATATGGGAAATAGAGAGTGGTTCAAGAACGCAAAGAATTACACCCAAAAAAGCTGAATCTATACTCGAATCTCTTAAACAATCAAAATGGGCTAATTCACCATTTTCCGATCTCATAGAGGATTCTGAGTTTTTAGATTGGGCTACAGGGTTTTCGTTGAGACTTTTAAAGGATATAGACAGTACAGAGAATAGACAGAAGGCAGCAAGTAATTTGCAAAGAAACTATAAGCTTATGTGGTTGGATAAAGAGGTTATACCTTCTGATGTTATCGAGGATACAATAGATGAACTTAAGAGGGGAATATCTTTACCCAGGAAGTCTATAACCCTAGACAGAGTCAAAATATTGGAGGGAACCAGTTGGATAGCTAAACAGAATGCTCCTAGCCAGTTTGATCCTTTTAAAAATTACTAATATGGAATTATTTGATATAGTTAAATCCGTTTTTAAATCGGATAAGGAATGGAATAAGGTTTCTAGAAATGATAAAGTTAGAAACTTTTTTATGACAAATAGAATCATGTCTATACAATTTCCTATTCAGGCCAATCAGTTTAACCACACTAAAGTTTTACCTAGACCAGTATCGGATTGGTGGCATGATACTCTAAGTAAGTATTATACTAAAATGCCAGGTTGGATTTTCACGAAAACAAAAAAATCCAAAAAAAAGAAGGTGACGACTGACGAGTATGAGATTGATAGTACTGTTATTAACTTCGTAAAGCAAAAATTTGAAACCTCGCAAAGAGAATTGGATGAACTTAAGAAGTTCTATCCCGATAAATATAAGTCATGGATGCTATCAATTAAAGAGCAACTTGATGGGTCTAGTAAATAGATTTGATATATAAATCATACTACTAATTATAACAAGATGAGAAAAGATTTCCGAAGATTGATAGAAAAAGTCTTACAGAGTTTAGATTGGGACTCTATTCTCGAAATACATAAAGCTTTTAAAGTCGGTGTTGGCGAGGGTAGTGAGGTTATCCCTGGATTAAAAAGAAAAGTTTATAGCGATTCCCTTAGTAAAACTGATGTTAAGAATGAACTCAAGTACATACTGAAGTTCGTCATTAATAACGACCATTCAAAGTTCGTATATGGTCAGTGGATGATATTCTGGTTTAACCAAGATTGGGACGTTATGTTCGAGGGCGAAGGCGAGGGTGATATAGAGGGGGAAATGGAAGACTTTAAAATTGACTCGCGCTTGGAAGTTATATATGCTCCACAAAGAATTTGTCTAACAATTGATGCAAAGCCGGAGGAAATAGGAGATACTACGTCTAATGAAGTTTCTGTTCTTACCAAAATGCTTAAGGAATCTCTTGTTTCTGAAAATTATGAGCTTGCTTCCAAGATCCAGGAAATATTGGATGTAAAAAATTCTTCGGGCGAAGTAGATAAATAGATAAAGAATAATTTACTTTGAAGCACATAAAAACAATAAATGAATTTTTTGACGTTGGTGTATTTGGTGACACGTACGGATACGGTGGTGCCAACGGTATCTTCAAAGTTCAATATAAACCTTATAAGGATTTATCTGTCTCGGTTGGACCAGATCCAAACATTAAGAGAAATGTAAAAGGCTCTCAATTTCAAGTAGGAGACATCGTTATTGGAAAATCTGTTAATTCTGACAAGGACGTAGCAGGTATGGTGGTTAGATCTGAAAGAGCCCCTGATAATAAATCATATAGATACTTTGTCCAAGTACATTCAAAGGGAAAGGATAAAGAGGAAGTTCTGGAGTTGACCCCAGACACTGTAGAATTTGTTGATAATGGTAACAAAGGACACATGGAGACAGTATCTAGATTTAAGATGGATACGATGCCTTCCGGTGTTTATAATTCACCTACGGTTTACAACAATGCTAAATTGGGTATAGAAGCTATCGGAAGTTAGAAACTTTATTTCTTTTTCCTAGTAGAATACCTTGATGATACTAAGTAAGAATCTAAACCAGCTAGGCTACGTTTCGAGAAATTCTATGCCTTCGACAGACAAAGTTTCGGATTTTCTGAAATTTGTACATTCAACTGTTTCCAGAAATAAAAAAATTGGACTTGGTGTGACCTGTCTAGAAATCCCACAGAACTTTAAATCCCTGGATTTTTCTTCTGTTGAAGAGGGGACAAAAGACTCTGAGATCCTTTGGGAAATATTCCAATTTATAAAGGCAGACAAACATCGTGTGTTCTTTTTTCTACCTAATTTTTATTTTCTCGGGAGCCAAATAGATGGAGTTGTAGACCAGACAAAAGATCTTCTTAATTCAATATCATGTTTTCTAGATTCTGTAGGTATACAGGATACTTCAATTGTTCTAAGAATAGGTAGTGCATACGGAGATCGGAAAAAAACTATGCAAAGGTTCTGTGAGGAGGTTTCTACACTCGATGATTCGGTAGTGTCTAAGCTTTCTGTTTGTAATGACGAAAAGCCTAGCCTTTTTTCTGTGACAGATTTGCTTGGAGGTATATTCTATTCCTGCGGATTGCCTATAGTCTTTAGATTTCTACCACATCAATTCAATACTGGGGGTCTTTCGATAAGGGAAGCTTATTTTTTGGCTGCTTCCACATGGAAAGAAAAAACGGTACCGATTTTTATGCATTCTGAATCTTCCTCCTCCGACGAAAACGGTATAGCTGTTTCTCCAATTCCAGCTAATCATTTAAAGTATAGAATACCAACTTTTGGCCTTGAGATAGATGTAGTATTGGATACACCTTTGCAGGAAGAGTCATGTATAAAGTATGTAAACAACATTATATCGCTAAAGCCAATGGTTATTAATAAAATTGGCAAGAAATAATTTTTTTGTACGTTAGCTTCTATTATTTTTATAGAAAATAACAAATGCCAGAATTAGCAGAACTTAAATTAACCTCCGATTACGTAAACGGTGTTTCAGCGGGTAAGGTATTCAGTCACATTTCGAAGAATCCTGAACATAAGTGGATTGAGGTTGACTTCGGTGAACCATTTACCATCAAATCTCAAAGCAGAGGTAAAGAAATTATGCTTACCCTCGAATCTACTGTAAGTGAAAAGGTTGATAATCTAATGATGACAATGGGAATGAGCGGACACTACCAATGGGTACCGGAGGGTGAGATAGTTAAACATACCCACCTAACTTTCCACTGTGAATCAGGAGGGCATCTCGGCTTTGTTGATATAAGAAGATTCGGTAAATGGAAATGGGGAGATTGGAACCCTGATAGAGGTCCAGATCCGACAACTGAATATTTTCTTTTCGTAAACAATGTCATGCAAAATCTTCATAAGAGAGCTTTTGATAGACCAATCTATGAAATACTAATGAACCAAAGATATTTCAATGGTATTGGTAATTATCTAAGGGCAGAGATACTTTATAGAATACCATCTGCTGATCCGTTCCAATCGGCTAGAGATTTTATAAATAGAAACAAGTGGGAGTTATTTAAACTTTGTAAGGATATACCAATACTTGTCTATGAAATAGGTGGGGGTACTCTTAAAGACTGGAAAAACCCGTTCGGCGAGGTTTCAACAGTTTCGGACTTTATGGAATGCTATGGCAATAGAAGTATGTGTAAATTGGAAGATAAAAATGGAAGAATGTTTTGGTATGATCCAAAATGGAAAAATGAAATAATATGATAGATAAGAGAATTTTAGAGAAGTGTCTTTTTTTTGATGTCGAGACAGTAACACAGTATCCAAATTACAATGAGCTTGAAAGGGATAATCCCAGGTTAGCAGCATTATGGGAGAACAGGGCAAAATACTATAGGAGAACCTATGAAGATATGGAGGACATGACGGCCTCATCTATCTATATGGAAAAAGCATCTCTGGAGCCTGAGTTTTCCAGAGTTGTCTGTGTTTCTTTTGGTGTATTGCAAGTTGACGGGACCGTTAGAATGACTTCTTTTTATGGTGAAGACGAGGTGGAAATACTTACTAAGTCCTCGAAGGTTTTCCTGAATGCACACGCTAAGGGTATGAAGCTTTCTGGTCATAACATTAAAGGATTTGATGTACCTTGTCTGGGTAAGAGAATGATCTATAAAATACCTGAAGTTAATCTTCCGCCTAATTTAATAGTGTGGGATAAAAAACCATGGGATATACCATATCTTGATACGTCGGATGTTTTTTCTTTTGGTAGCTGGTCTCACCAAAAATACCTTTCCCTCGATTTACTTTCGTGTTCTCTCGGAATACAATCACCAAAAGGTGAGATGGATGGATCGAAGGTTAGTTCTCATTTCTGGGAAAATGGTCAGAATTGTGAAGAAATAAAGGAATATTGCGAGCGAGATGTAAAGACTGTGATTGATGTGCTACTAAAGGTAGCTAGATAAAGTAAACGCAGAAAAATATTTTGGGGTTTATTTGGATATATAAGATTCAAATAAACCTTTTTTTTGTGTTCGAACTTAAAAACTTTAGTGATTTTTATACCTCCTCTTTAACTGAGGGTAACATGGGATCTTTCTATAATGATGAATTAAATCCTAAATTCTGGGACAAATACACTGACAAGGAAGGAAATCCAAAATGGGTATTTGATAAACTTGTAAAGAACAAGCTGGTTAAAATAGCGGAAGACTTTTATGCAAAGTATGAGGACCTTTTGGGTGATTTACCAATAGAGGACATACAGCTTACTGGATCTTTAGCTAATTTTAATTATAGTGACAAGTCAGATCTTGATGTGCATGTCCTTGTTGATTTTAAGAAAGTTAAATCACCAAAAGATATACTAAAGGCAGCTGTTGATGGTGTTAGGTTCATCTGGAATCTTAGACATGATGTTGTTATTAGGGATCATGACGTAGAGCTTTATCTTCAGGATATACACGAGCCGCATACTTCATCAGGCCTATATTCCCTTATGAATGACAAATGGATAAGAAAACCAAAGTTCGATCCTCCAGAGGTTGATGAGCAAGATGTAAAAAAGAAATATGAATCTTTTGCCTCTGAGATAAACCATATGCAATCGAAGCTTATTTCCTCGCAATCTCTTCCCTCTAATGCTAAGGATATGTACAAGAGGCTTTTAAAGATAAAAGAAAAAATCCAGAAAATGAGAAAGGACGATTTATCTAAAGGTGGTGAATTCTCAGTTGGTAACTTAGCATTTAAAATGCTTCGTAATAATGGATATATAGAAAATCTGATAGATCTCATCTCTAAAGCTTACGGTAGAATTTACTCAGAATAAAGAATAAAAAACGAAAATAGAATGATATTAGTTTTTAAGAAAGGATTAGAATATAAAGGAAGTATGGGTGGCAAACCTACTGACGTAGATGCTAACATTTTCCCCATGATGTCTTTACCCCTTGATGCAGAGGGAACAGAAAGTGACCTTAATGATTTCCAGTGGTGGGCATACACAGACAAATGGAAAAAGTGGTTGGAAGCTAATCCTAGAGAATGGCAAGCAGAATCTAGCGAAAATAATTTTGACAAAGCGGAAGAATTATTGGAGAGCATGGTTACTTCAAAAAATCCAATTTCTGATTACGTCCAGCACCAAGCAAAGCGAGTGTGGGAAGGGAAATCTTTAACTAAGTTTAGTGACTATGTAGAAATTCTCGAGGCTAATGAATATGCTGGCTCCCAAGATGGTGTTAAGAAGTTTATTAAACTCGGGTTTGCAATAGAGAAGTTAATTTCTGGTGGTGTACTTAAGGATAACCTTAAAATGGAAGACCTTACGGAAGGTGAGGAATATGCAATTGTGGTTGACCCTCTCACAGAAGATGAAAGCCCTTTACCTGAAGGTAGACAAGCACTCAGAATTAAAAAAATAGGAGAATCTGCTGGAATTATCCTGGCTGATATGGATTATAGCATCCCAATTGGTGAAGTTACCGATACTAAAACCTATATGAATAAGATAGAGGAATACGCAAAAGATGTAGGTATTGGTTTAGCAAGCGGAGTTGGTCTGTACGCTATTGTAAATGCAGCGGGATCATTGGTCCTTGGATGGCAGTTACTAAAAGGAGTTAGGGGCGTCTATAAAAATTTAGGAAGGGCTAAGAGAGTCCACGGCGCTTTACAAAAAGCCGGTGCATTAAAAAGAGCTAGTACTGGAACATGGAATGCTGTTAAAGGGTTTGCTTCTAAGGCATTTAAAGGTAGAGGCCTTTCAGCTGTAGCAAATGCATCAAGGGTAACCTTACCTTCCGGAGCTTTTGTCGAGGGCGGAATAGCATATTCAACTAGAGCAACTGGTCATGTTGCGCTAAAAGGCGCTGCAGCACAAAGTACAAAAGCAGCAGCACGAAGAATTGCTGCACAAGGTGGAGCTAGAGCAGCAGCAGCAGTTGCTGGTAGAGCGGGAGCTGGTGCAGCAGCAAGTGGCGTATTAGCTGCTGAGGCTAGTAACCCAGTAGGTTGGATAATAGCAGCTGCTTCTGTGATTGGATCTGGAGTTAACCAGGTTTGGAATTGGCTGAGTGACAAGCAAGCACCAAGATACAGCGAGGTTGATGACTTTGCATACGGAACTTTTTCTCCAAAAAATATACCAGTTGGTAAGTCAATAACAGTTTGTTGGACAAGTGACGGTGGTGGTGGAACAATGGGATTTCTGGTTGATCTTATTACTTTCAGTAAGGACGATACAAGAACAACTATGGAAATTGTAAAAATAGGAGAACGAGACGGTAGGTCTCTCTTTATCATTCTACAGGTTAATTCCGAGAGTTTTGAAAAAATTATGTCTGATAACGATCTTATTATCCTTTCTTTTGATAACGGAGAAAAATTTGAGAGAGGAACTTTTGATAACGATGATTTGGAATTTAAAACTATAATAATTCCAGACATGACTGAAAATACTATAGGAACTTCACTTGTTGGTTATTGCTCTTGGGATGAAATGCAGGATGCATATAGAGAAAGTCCAGACAGTCCTATTTTCGTACCAGAGAATGCTAAACAGAAATACGAATTCCACTTTGAAGATAATGACGGTAATGCAGTAAACGTAACTGGATCACTTATAAGTGAGGATAAACTAAATAGCGGGTATATCAACGACCTAATACCTATTCCTGGTGAGGGACAACTAGCTGAATCTACGACAAGTCCTAATTTGGGATATGACCACCTCCTTAATGAATCGACGGTTCTGTCATTTGCTGATTTTTCATCTTCATTGGTTGGTGCATCAGTCAATGAAGAAGATGAGACTGAGAAAAATAATACTGAGGAAGAAGTGAAAACCCCAGAGGCCGAAGAGGAAGAAGTGAAAACCCCAGAGGCCGAAGAGGAAGTAGGTAACGAGAATCCTGATGGTAACTCTTATGCCGATGAATTGGAAGCAACGATTTCTAGACAGACTCAGCCGGTTAAACCTCCGGGTGGATATTCACAAATACCAATTGTAGCTTATGAAGTATCTTCGATTTCTTTTGTTGATCCGAATGTAAGAAAAAGTCTTAGTAAATTCTCATACTTCCTTGTATCGGAGGAGTCAATAGCACCATCACAGAATGAACCGGTTCTCGTTGAATCTGCTTCGGAGGACGCAATAAACGATCCTAGATATGGATTACAAACTTATGTTCCTAAAAAAGAGGAAGAGGTTGATGACATAGAGGATGATGTTGTTGATATAAAGGATATTGAAAAAGAGGAAAAAGATGATGATCCTGATACTGTATTTACTACAAGAGACGATGTAACAATCAAAAGTAAATCTGGATCCCTAACTATTAAGGATAAGAAAATAAAGGATGGCATAAACATCTTCGACGAATTTGCAACACCAGCTCTCAAGAAAGACCTTAATATAGATGATTGGGAGACAGTAACAAAAGTAAAGGTTAGATATGATGGCGAGGGCGAACCTACAAAGGTAGTACTCGTAAACAGATACACTGAAGACGGAAGTAAAAGAAGAGTAGTAAGAAAGGGAGAACAAGGATTTAAATCTGCTTTAGATTTTGCTAGAAGAGCAGAAGAGGGCATATCTTTCTCCGGATAAAAAAACGTCAATTTTTCCGAAAATTGAAAACGATATATAAAGTTAAATAATATTAAAGTCAAGAAATGAACGAACCTTCTTTAACAAACGAGAATTTATTTTTCATCTTAGAAAAGCAAGACAATAGCCTTGCAGTTTCTAAGGTTGATGTAGATTCTGGCCAAAATTACATCCTCCAAGGAATTGCAGCTCAATTCGGGAAGGAGAATAATAATAGCAGAATCTATGAAGAGGGTGAATACCTTCCACATTTAGAATATCTAAATGATAAGATTGGACAGAAAAGATTAGTTGGTGAATTAGACCATCCTGAAAAATTTGACATCTCTCTAAAGAATATTTCTCATGTTGTAGAGGATTTAGTTTATGATAAAGACGGTAGGGTATTAAAAATTAAAGTTCGTTTACTTGACACTCCTGCTGGACAAATAGCTAAAAAGCTAGTAGATGCAGGAATACCTTTATCTATTTCATCTAGAGCAGCTGGTAATGTTGGTCCTGATAAGAAGGTTCAGATTAAAAAGATTTTCACATATGACTTAGTAGCTGATCCTGGTTTTCAGGATGCTCAGCTTGAAAGAGTATATGAAAGTGCAGGCTTTGATTCATTCTCAATAGAGGAAAGATCAAAAAAATCTATTGTAAATACACTTGAATGTGTAAATGAGTCATTAGGTATAGAAAAAGAATCTAACGTAAAGATATATAAAGTCGAAAATAACGAAGAATTCGAACAAATCTTTAACCAAGAAAAAAATAAATCCAACGTTATGGAGGCAAATAAAGAATACGTAACTGCTGACGAGCTTAACAAATACTCTATCTTTTTAAAGAAAAAGATGGATGAAATTGAAACACAAATCTCTGAAATGAAAACAGAGGAATCACAAATATCTGAGAGTTCAAAAGATGACTCAGCTTACAAAGCTCTTGAAGAAAGAGTTGGTAAACTTGAGAAATACTCAGAATATTTAGCTGAAAACTTAGAGAGCGCTATTAACTATGGCGAGTATCTAGCAGAAAATTTAGATAGTAGCATTACTTATTCTAAATACTTAGCTGAAAATCTTGATAAGACTATCTCATATTCTAAGTACTTAGCAGAAAACGTAGATAAAGGAATTTCTTACACTGAGTATGTTGCTGAGAACGTTGATAAGAGTATAGATTACTCTAAATATCTTGCAGAAAGATTGGACGACGGAATTCAATATACTGAGTATGTAGCTGAAAATCTTGATAAGAACATCGCTTACTCTGAGTATCTAGCAGAAAACGTAGATAAGAACATCGCTTACTCTGAGTATCTAGCAGAAAACGTAGATAAGAACATTTCTTATTCTGAATATCTAGCAGAAAACGTAGATAAAGGTATAGCTTATTCTGAGTATATCGCAGAAAAGTTAGATCAAGGAATCAACTATACTGAATACCTAGCAGAAAATGTAAATAAAGGTATTGCTTATTCTGATTATCTAGCAGAAAAGCTAAACGGTAACATCTCTCAAACTGAATCTATTTCTGAGAGTGTTAAAAAAGAAGTAGCTCCTTCTTTAAATGAGAGCGCAAGAGAAAGTGCGGTAAGCGCTTCTAACACAGAATTGGTCGAATCTGGTTTTGCTGGAGATTATCACAATCTCGGAAACAAAATCGATTCTCTAATTGAATCAGTTAAAACCCAAAAAACTGATGAGAATATAAATGAGGCTGAAGCGAAAGTTAAGCCAACTGCTCAAACACAAAAAGCAAACGAGGCAATCAACGAAGCCGCAGAAGAAAAATTGGTAGAGTCATCAGGTTATAAATTTATCGATGATATGCCAGAAGATTACGCACCTGTATGGGAATCTCTAAACGAGGCACACAAGCAATCAATTATTGCTCAGTCTCAATTTTACAATTTAGATACTCCTTATCAGATTAAGAACTTCTGGACAACTCGTCAACTTGATACGAAAACAGTCGGACTTCAAAAACTTCAAGAAAGCCAAGAAACAACACAGCCTACAGCGACAAAAACTACACAAGGTTATTCTAACGATTACCTAAGTTGGGTTTCAAAATCGCTTGAAGGTAAATTTTAATCAAACTTTAAAAAAAAGATAGTAAAAATGAAACTAATCAACGAAGCAGAAATCTTCGAAACATGGTCTCCTATTATTGAGCAGAAGGCCGGAATCGCAGATACTGAAAAAAAGGAGTGGTTGAGCAAATATTGCCACTACCACTCATTAAATGAATCAGCTGGTGCATACCAGTCATTAGGAACTGTAAATGGTATGGGTGCAGTAGCACCACCTGCATACCCAGGAGGGTACAACTCAACTGGTGCAGCGGTAGGTACTCAAGCTAATGCAGCTTTCTATAACAGCTCAAACCAAGGATCAGGAGATAAGTTTCCTTCACTTCTTCCACTTGCAATTCAGGTTGCTGCGAAGACTGTTGGATTCGACATCGTTCCTGTAATTCCTATGTCAGGTCCTACTGGCGTACTTTCTTACCTAGATTACGTATACTCAGGTGGTAAAAT
>ENA-OUOG01000680-OUOG01000680.1-marine-metagenome-genome-assembly--contig:-NODE-680-length-43256-cov-4.699761_pt1 | contig 43256 bp, 36 predicted proteins | sample MGYA00248635_ERZ508505 | MGnify/ENA primary metagenome ERZ508505 (study PRJEB26176, sample SAMN06267871) | marine metagenome | isolation source: Saanich Inlet, British Columbia, Canada | place: Pacific...
TGGCAATGTTATAACCTCTACATTCAATATTTTGGAAACGGGGTGATGCCGCTCCGAACCCGCTTTTAGGCGTAAAAGTCGTTCGCCCTTGTGTCATCCAGGGTGCACCGACAACCTCAAAGGGCATATCAGTACCACGACCAATACTTACGTTTGTTCCTTCAAAGAAACACAGAGATGGATACAGGTAAATAGCTTCCATAGATCGCAGGTTAGGAGATGGATCCACGGGTAATGTGTACCGGGTATTGTGATCGTAATTAGCGCAGGGAACCACCGTTAAATCCAAATCTTTATTGGTATTCATCCATCCTTCTCCTTTCACCATTTGAGCGTACTCTCCAATCGTTAGGCCGTGAACAACTGGAATATCGTGCAATCCGATAAATGAAGGTTTATCGAGGTGGTTCATAGGACCATCAAAGTAATGCCCGTTAGGATTTGGACGGTCTAGAACGATCATAGCGACGTCATTTTCGGCACAGGCCCCCATGATGTAGGTCATTGACGATATGTAGGTATAAAATCGAGCCCCTACATCTTGTACATCAAATAAGACGATGTCAACATCGGATAAATCGGCTGCTGTTGGCGTCCGATGTGACCCGTATAGGCTAACAATCGGTAGTCCGGTTTTTTCATCTCGATCGTCCATTACTTTTTCGCCCGCATCGGCTTTTCCGCGAAATCCGTGTTCTAGCGCAAATACCTTTACGACTTCCACATTCATTCCCAATAAGGAATCCACTAAATGAGTGCCGTCAATCACCGAAGTTGGGTTGGCCACTACAGCGACTTTTTGCTTGTATAAAAGAGGTAGGTAGCGATTAACTTGCTCCGCTCCGACTTGAACCATCTGACCGCAGGCCATCAGGGATAAAAAGCCGAGGAGGAGTGTCAATTTCATACCTTTAGTGCGGAGTAAATCCAACATGCTTATGCGTTTTGAATGGTTTGTTGCACGTCGGCTATCGAATAGCAAAGCCGAAGATAAAAGCATTAGTGGTCCGATCATCCGGATTGCTACTATTGCTGTGGCATTAAGTTTTACGGTAATGCTCATTGCAGTGGCTACGGGAACCGGACTAAAAACGAAAATACGCGACAAAGTAATTAGTTTCACGGGGCACATCCAAATTACCAACTTTGATCAAAACTCGAGTTTCGAGCCAATACCTATAGATGGGGATGCCCCTTGGGTAAACGAAGTAAAGACGCTCGAAGGTGTGGTCGATGTTCAAAGCTTTGCCACTAAAGCCGGTGTAATGAAAACGCAAACCGATTTTGAAGGCATCGTTTTAAAAGGGTTTGAAGAGGGCTTTGATTGGAATAACATGAATACCTACCTAACGGCAGGATCTTTCCCAGATCTTTCTGACACCGGGAAAAGGGAACTCTTGATAAGCGATCATTTTGCAAAACGGCTCAATGTATCCTTAGGGGATAAAGTATTGCTTTATTTCGTGCAGCCTCCACCAAAAAATCCTAGGCGCCTCCCCTATTCTATTGTCGGGATGTACAAAACGGATTTAGAAGAATACGATCAGCTTTATGTAATGGGGCGATTGTCTGATATCCAAAAACTAAATAATTGGGAACCCTATCAGGTCGGTGGTTATGAAGTTGTTCTGGATGAATTCGAGACCATTGACTTAAAGGGAGCTGAAATTAACACGCTCATTGATTACAATTTAATCGCCCGCACGGCCCGGCAAAAAAGCCCACAAATTTTCGAGTGGCTGAAATTGTTCGACTTGAATATCTACATTGTCTTAGCGATTATGGTAGCCGTAGCGGCTATTAATATGTCCACAGCGCTTTTGATCCTGATTCTTGAAAGAACCCCTTTTGTAGGGACGCTAAAGGCTTTGGGCGCCAGAAACTGGTCGATCCGAAAAGTATTTCTTTTTGATGCGCTCTATTTGGTAGGTTGGGGCTTGTTCTGGGGGAACGTCGTCGGCGGAGGACTTCTATTTCTTCAGAGTCAATTTGGTATTATAAAGCTCGATGAAAGCACGTATTACGTTCGTGAGGCTCCGGTTCTTATACATCTTTGGCAATGGGCCGGAATTAATATTGGCACTGCTCTATTGTGTTTATTGGTACTTATTATTCCTTCTTTCCTCGTGACTAAAATTCCGCCCGCTAGGGCGCTTCGATTTGACTAGCGAATTGGGTACCTTTGCGGCCAATTAGTGCATAAAAACTCCTTCATGATTCACAATAGCATATTAGACACCATCGGAAATACGCCTATGGTGCGCATAAATCGTATCGCCAAGAAATTTGGGATTCCAGGTACTTTACTTGCCAAGGTCGAGTACTTCAATCCGGGGCACTCGGTGAAAGACCGCATGGCCTTGAAAATGATTGAAGATGCCGAGCGTGAAGGAAAAATTAAACCGGGCGGTACTATTATTGAGTGTACTTCCGGAAATACAGGCATGGGCTTGGCCCTAGCAGCTGTGGTGAAAGGGTATAAACTTATCTGCACCATGAGCGATAAGCAGAGTAAAGAGAAAATGGATATCCTAAAAGCGCTTGGCGCGGAGGTCTATGTGTGCCCAACCAATGTTACGCCCGATGATCCAGAATCGTATTACAGTGTGGCGGATCGTTTGAATAAAGAAATTCCGAATAGCTTTTACCCCTATCAATACGACAACCTCAGCAATCGTCAAGCTCATTATGAGAGTACGGGACCTGAAATCTGGGATCAAACCGAAGGTAAAATCACCCATTTTGTAGTAGGTGTGGGTACCGGAGGTACTATTTCGGGAACAACGCGCTATTTAAAAGAGCAAAACCCGGAGTTGAAAAGTTTGGGTGTCGACTCGTACGGATCTGTATTTAAGAAATACCACGAAACGGGTGAATTCGACGAGAACGAAATATACTCCTATATCACGGAAGGAATTGGAGAAGACATTCTTCCGAAAAATGTCGATTTCAGCTTAATCGATCACTTTGAAAAAGTGGGAGACAAAGAAGGCGCCTTGATGTGTCGTGAGTTAGCTCAGACCGAGGGCTTATTTCTGGGGTATTCATGCGGATCGGCTATGCAAGCCGTGGTTCAAATGAAAAATCAATTCGACGAAAATTCAGTGATTGTTGTCTTGTTTCACGACCACGGATCACGCTACGTCGGAAAAGTTTACAACGACGATTGGATGAAGGAACAAGGATTTATGTAATGCCTGTGTGGACTGATCAATTAGGTCGTTCCGTATCTGTTCCCGACAATCCTCAGCGGATCGTTTCTTTGGTCCCCTCCCAGACCGAGTTTTTAGCTGATTTAGGTCTTGATCACGAAGTGGTCGGACTAACACGTTTTTGTGTCCATCCGGATGAATGGCGGTTCCGAAAAACACGTGTTGGCGGGACGAAAAATTTCAAGGTTGATCGAATTCGCGCGCTAAACCCCGATTTAATTATTGCCAACAAAGAGGAGAATGACGAAGCTCTTATTTATGAGTTGGCAGAGGAATTCCCGGTTTGGATCAGCGACGTGCGGGATTTAGAGACCGCCTTTTCTATGATGCTTGATGTAGGCGGCCTTCTCGGCCGGAAGGAACAAGCAGGAGCCATAGTAGATGAAATTTCGAGTTCTTTTCAAGCACTTCACAGCTCTCGAGTTACAAGGGTAAAAAGAAAAGCCGCTTATTTAATTTGGAAGAAACCGTACATGACTATCGGTGGGGATACGTTCATTCACGCGATGTTGCAGGAAGCTGGATTTGAGAATATTTACGCTGATACGACTCGATATCCTGAAGTTGATTTAAACGACCCCCTTATACAGCAGGTCGATTGTATCTTTTTGTCTTCCGAGCCTTATCCCTTCAAGCAAGGCGATATTGACGAGCTTGGGGAAATCCTGCCGCAGGCAGAAATAAAACTGGTAGACGGCGAACTCTTTAGTTGGTATGGGAGTCGACTTTTAAAATCCGCAAAATACTTTTCGAGATTATAAAAAGAAAACCCCAGTCCGTTTAGGAAAACTGGGGCTTCTTCAGGTAAAATTGAACTAAACATTACCTGGTGGCGGTACCAGTAGGGAAATTCGTTGCTACTTGGTTATCCATTGGATAGTTCACGTGATCCGCGCTTCCCGCCATAACAAAGAGTGGCTTAAAGGCAAATGGAGCCTCCGAATTGTCTGGATTAGGCTCAATAGAAATAACTAGAGGCATTCCGGTTAAAACAACTGGGAAAGAAAGTCCATTAGGAGCGTTCATGACAAAATCCTCTCCCAGAGCTGGAGGCGAACCGGCATCTGTACCACTGAAAATGGCCGACATATCAGATCCTGAAGGATCGGAGAAAGTACCTGTTGAAACAGGTGTTCCATTAATTACGGCCCATCCTTCATATACCCAGTTTGCTGGCAATTCTGGCAGATTGAGTCCGGCCGAACCATTACTCCCGTCGATGAACCAAACGCCGCTTAATTCGTCTGACATATCCGAGGTCGTTGGAGTCGCCAATAAATAAGTACCAGAAGCGGTTGTAAAGTCGGCATTTAATGCGGCGGGGTGATTCGTTGAAACCATTGCCTCATTGTTATTAAAAGAACCACCGAGTACCTTTATGTCACTTGGATCTGGATCAGAATCTTGGGCAGGTTCAATACTCAAGACAAAATCGGTTGCTGCATCTAAGTCTGCTTTCGCAACTGAAAAGGTTGATTTCGATAAATTACCTTGAGCATCTACGGAAAAAGTTCCTGTGCTCACGGGTGCGCCGTCAACCACGATCCAACCTTCATACACTTCATCAGCACCTGCTGGTTCAAGTTGAGAAAAGGAGAGTTCGAGATTTCCGGTAGTTGCTGGAGATTGATCATCATCGTCATCTGAGCAGGCCGTAAAGGCAAATAGCGCGATTCCGAGTACGAGTAAAGACGAAGTTTTCATATTGTTTTTTTTATGATTTCTATCGTCAAATGTCCGGTACAAGTATCACGAACTTATCACGGCAAATTCACTTTTTAGTGATTCTTGATCTTAAACGGGAAGGGAAAATGAAAAACGAGTCGTTTGATTAGTCCCACTAACTACCTGGACTACAGACTCATGTAAATCCAAAATTCATTTTACTATCGCGAGCCCAAGACCCGATCCGTGAGCATCTTTGGCTCGTGATCTATAATAGCGCTCGAATAAATGAGGAATATCCTCTTCCGGGATACCGGGGCCCGTATTATTGTTTTCGAAAAGTACTTTTTCTCCATCTTGAAGCAGGTCGATCCGCATCGATCCGTGTTCAATTAACTTAAGTACTTCTGAAGAAGCTGATCGGACGCGTTCATCACGTCGGAGGAGTGCTTTGACTCGCGCTTTCAATTCACGGATTCCAAAGGGTTTCGTCAAATAATCGTCCGCACCGGATTCCAAGCCCAGTACTTTGTCGAACTCTTCGCTGCGCGCCGTTAACATGAGAACAGGAGTATGTATTTCCATCGCCCTCATCCGCTGACAAATCGCAATTCCGTCTAGACCTGGTAACATGAGATCAAGAATAACGAGATCAAAATTCCCCTCTAGCGCAAGTGCTAATCCATCTGTCCCGTTCATTACTTTTTGGGCCTGGCAATCCATATCTTCTAAGTGGAGCGCCACCAAATCAATAATATCTGGATCATCTTCGATAATGAGTACTTTTTTCATAGCTCAAGTTTGAAATACAAACCTACGAGCAAGGTATCACGAAAATGTCACGGAGCTTACATTTGGACTTTAGATCGGCCATTTGTCCAAATAATTCCAAAAAAAAAAGCCTCCCCGTTACAGGAAGGCTTTTTATTCTAATTAGTACGCTTATGCTTGAGCAGTTGGTCCGCCAAAGTTTAGGGGAAGATTCCCTCTATTGTCTTCTTGAATCTCACCGAATTGTTGTTCATATTTTTGAACATTATCTGCCAACGCACGCATCAATCTCTTGGCATGTTGGGGCGTCAAAACAATTCTCGACTTCACTTTCGCTTTAGGAACTCCCGGCATCATCTTTACAAAATCAACGACAAACTCCGCCGGAGAATGATTGATTATTGCCAAGTTGCTGTATACTCCTTCGGCGATTTCTTCTGGCAATTCAATATTGATTTGATTGCCTTGCTCTTGATTCTGGTCTGACATATTAAGCTTCCTCTTCTACTGTTTCAGTCGCAGCCTTTGCTGCTTCTACTTTCGCTAGCATTTCTTCTAGGTCCTCTTTGCTTCCAACGATCAAGTCATCATATTCACGTAATCCCGTTCCAGCTGGAATCTTATGACCTACGATAACGTTCTCTTTCAAGCCTTCGAGGTAGTCGACTTTTCCGCTCACTGCTGCTTCATTCAAGATCTTCGTGGTTTCCTGGAAGGAAGCCGCCGAAATAAATGATTTCGTTTGAAGAGAGGCGCGCGTGATCCCTTGCAACATTGGTCGAGCCACTGCCGGCAATGCTTCACGAGTCTCTACTACTGCCTTATCGTTACGTTTCAAGAAAGAATTCTCATCTCTCAATTCTCTTGGAGTAATGATTTGACCATTGAGTAGTTTTTCACTTTCTCCTTGATCTGTTACCACAAGCTTATTGAAAATCCAGTCGTTTTCTTCCATGAAGTCGTACTTGTGAATCAATTGGTGCTCGAGGAACTTAGTATCTCCCGAGTCAACAATTTGCACTTTACGCATCATTTGGCGAACAATTACTTCAAAGTGTTTATCGTTAATTTTCACCCCTTGAAGTCGGTAAACCTCTTGGATTTCATTCACGATATATTCTTGAACAGCTGTTGTTCCTTTGATACTCAAAATATCGGTTGGCGTGGTAGCACCATCAGATAATGACATTCCAGCACGTACGTAATCGTTTTCTTGAACGAGAATTTGTTTCGAAAGATTCACCAAGTATTTCTTAACCTGACCTGATTTACTTTCAACAATTACTTCTCGGTTACCACGCTTGATTTTACCGTAAGAAACAATACCGTCGATTTCCGAAACAACCGCTGGGTTGGAAGGGTTACGCGCTTCGAACAATTCGGTCACACGTGGAAGACCTCCGGTAATATCCCCTGCTTTTGCGCTATTACGTGGAATTTTCACGAGTACAGCTCCAGCTTCTATCTTATCACCATCATTAATCATGATGTGGGCTCCAACCGGCAGGTTGTAGGCCTTAATCACCTCTCCTTTCTTAGTAACGATCTGAACGGTTGGGATCTTTTTCTTATCCCTCATTTCAGAGATCACCTTTTCTTGGAAACCAGTTTGTTCGTCAATCTCGACTCGGTATGTAATTCCTTCAATTACATTTTCAAACTTAATTGTACCGGCTGTTTCAGCAATGATTACCGCGTTGTATGGATCCCATTCACAAATCGCGTCACCCTTGCCAATTTTATCACCTGCTTCAATGAATAACTTAGCTCCGTAAGGAATGTTATTCGTAGAACGTAAGTGACCCGACTTACCTTCAACAATCTTCATTTCACCTGTACGGCCAATAACGATTTTTTCAGGTTCTCCAGTAACTGGATCCTTTGGACCGTCTACCGTACGCAGCTCATCGAACTCAACTACCCCGTCGAATTTCGCCAACATCGTCGATTCCTCTGCAATGTTAGAGGCGGTACCCCCAACGTGGAATGTACGGAGTGTCAACTGCGTTCCAGGCTCTCCAATGGATTGGGCGGCAATTACACCAACTGCTTCTCCATTCTGAACGAGGTTGTTTGTTGCGAGGTTACGACCATAACATTTCGAACAAATTCCTTTGCTCGACTCACAGGTCAACGGTGAGCGAATCTCCACCATTTCAATTCCCGCATTGTCTACCTCTTCTGCAATCTCTTCAGTAATCATTTCTCCTGAAGCAACGATTAATTCATCCGTATTCGGATTAAATACGTCGCTAAGAGAATTACGTCCTACAATTCTATCGTACAAACTCTCTACGATGTCTTCATTTTTGCGAAGGGCTGTAGTATTGAGTCCGCGAAGGGTTCCACAGTCCACTTCAGAAATGATAACATCCTGAGCAACATCTACCAATCGACGTGTAAGGTAACCGGCATCCGCCGTTTTCAATGCCGTATCGGCAAGACCCTTACGCGCACCGTGCGTAGAGATAAAGTATTCAAGAATAGATAACCCTTCTTTAAAGTTCGAAAGAATCGGATTCTCAATAATTTCGCCACCTGAACTACCTGATTTTTGTGGCTTGGCCATCAATCCACGCATTCCAGACAACTGACGAATTTGCTCTTTAGAACCACGAGCTCCGGAATCAAGCATCATGAAGATACTATTGAAACCTTGGTCATCTGTAGTCAGACGCTCCATTACACGCTCGGTTAAACGAGCATTTGTATTTGTCCAAACATCAATAACTTGGTTGTAACGTTCGTTATTGGTGATGAGTCCCATATTGTAATTCCCGGTGATGCCTTCGATTTGTTCGATTGCACTCTTTACCATCTCTTCTTTCTCTTCAGGAATAATTACATCTCCCAAGTTGAATGACAATCCTCCACGGAAGGCCATTCCGTAACCGAGTTGCTTAATATCATCCAAGAAAGCTGCAGCTTCGGGCAAACTCGTTTGTTTCAATACACGAGCGATAATACCACGAAGGGCTTTCTTAGTTAAGACTTCATTGATATATCCTACGGCTGCCGGTACGGCCTCATTAAAGAGCACACGACCCACAGTAGTTTCGATAATCATTTCTTTCAACTCTCCATGAGAAAGGTCCTTTGTGCGCACTTTGATGGGCGCATGTAACTCAACACGAGCTTCATTGTAGGCAATATTCACTTCTTCTGGAGAATAGAATGTAAGGCCTTCCCCTTTTACTTCGTGGGTCTTGGTTGAATGACGAAGTTTCGTCATGTAATACAATCCAAGTACCATATCCTGTGAGGGTACCGTAATTGGTGCTCCGTTCGCAGGGTTCAAAATATTATGAGAAGCGAGCATAAGCACTTGCGCTTCAAGAATCGCCTCATTACCTAAAGGTAAATGGACTGCCATCTGGTCACCATCAAAATCGGCGTTAAATGCAGTACATACCAATGGGTGAAGTTGAATCGCTTTTCCTTCGATCAATTTAGGCTGGAACGCCTGGATTCCCAAACGGTGAAGCGTCGGGGCTCTGTTCAAAAGAACGGGGTGTCCTTTTAAAACATTTTCCAAAATATCCCAAACTACTGGATCTCTACGATCTATAATTTTCTTAGCCGATTTAACCGTTTTCACGATTCCGCGCTCGATAAGTTTGCGGATAATAAAAGGCTTATATAATTCGGCAGCCATTCCTTTTGGAAGACCACATTCGTACATTTTCAATTCCGGTCCAACAACGATTACCGAACGAGCTGAATAATCAACACGCTTACCCAATAAGTTTTGACGGAATCGACCTTGTTTTCCTTTAAGGCTGTCAGATAATGACTTTAAAGCACGGTTGCTTTGCGTCTTTACAGCACTTGCTTTACGCGTGTTGTCGAATAGACTGTCTACAGCCTCTTGCAACATACGTTTCTCATTACGAAGGATTACCTCCGGTGCTTTTATCTCTAACAATCGCTTCAAACGGTTGTTACGGATAATTACACGGCGATATAAATCATTTAAATCAGACGTTGCAAAACGACCTCCATCTAAGGGCACCAATGGGCGAAGATCTGGAGGAATCACCGGAACAACCTTCATGATCATCCACTCAGGGTTGTTGTCCATTCGATTATTTGCATCTCTAAAGGCTTCAACAACTTGAAGACGCTTTAACGCCTCATTCTTACGTTGCTGAGATGTTTCCGTGTTTGCTTTGTGACGCAAGTCAGCGGAAAGAGCTAGTAGGTCGATGTTGCGCAATAAATCATGCAAGGCATCGGCACCCATTTTAGCGATAAATTTATTCGGATCTGAATCGTCTAAGTATTGGTTTTCTGCCGGTATCGTATCTAAAATATCAAGATACTCTTCTTCTGTTAAGAAATCCATTAACTGAAGCGGCTCTCCATCGACATTTTGAGCAATACCCGCTTGGATTACTACGTAGCGTTCGTAGTAAATGATCATATCGAGTTTCTTCGTGGGAAGACCCAATAAGTATCCAATTTTATTCGGTAGAGATTTGAAATACCAAATATGAGCAACAGGAACAACTAAGTTGATGTGCCCCATACGTTCACGACGCACTTTTTTCTCTGTTACTTCAACTCCACAACGGTCACAAATAATTCCTTTGTACCGAATTCGCTTGTATTTACCACAGTGGCATTCGTAATCCTTTACAGGACCAAAAATACGCTCACAGAAAAGACCATCACGCTCCGGCTTGTGCGTTCGGTAATTGATCGTTTCAGGTTTCAGAACTTCTCCCCACGAATCTTCCAAGATCTTCTCTGGAGAAGCGAGGCTAATCGTAATGGTTGAAAAGTTACTGTTGGGTTTGTTCTCTTTTCTCATCGCCATGATCAAGAATTTATTTTGTTAAAAAGACAATTCATCCTGCCTCTCGGCAGGATGAATGCTTTATTAATCCAGTGTTACGTTAAGTCCAAGTCCTTTCAATTCATGCAACAATACGTTGAATGATTCAGGAATTCCCGGCTCTGGCAAGGAATCACCTTTCACAATTGACTCATACGTTTTTGCACGACCGATAACATCATCGGACTTAACAGTCAATATCTCCCGAAGGATGTTAGAGGCACCAAAGGCTTCAAGAGCCCATACCTCCATCTCTCCGAAACGCTGACCTCCAAATTGAGCTTTACCACCCAATGGCTGTTGCGTAATTAAAGAGTACGGTCCGATAGAACGAGCATGCATTTTGTCATCAACCATGTGACCCAGTTTAAGCATGTAAATAATACCTACTGTTGCTGGTTGGTGGAAACGCTCTCCTGTTCCTCCATCATATAAGTAAGCATGTCCGAAACGTGGAATCCCCGCTTTGTCTGTATAATGGTTGATATCGTCTAGAGAGGCCCCGTCAAATACAGGTGTATTAAACTTCAAATCTAAACGCTCTCCGGCCCATCCAAGGACGGTTTCATAAATCTGACCCAAGTTCATACGAGAAGGTACTCCAAGTGGATTCAATACGATATCTACTGGTGTTCCATCTTCCAAGAACGGCATATCCTCATCACGTACAATTCTCGAAACAATACCCTTGTTTCCGTGACGACCCGCCATCTTATCCCCTACTTTAAGCTTATGCTTTTTCGCGATATAAACTTTGGCCAATCGAACGATTCCCGCTGGTAACTCGTCACCAACACTCACGGTAAACTTCTTGCGCTTAAATAAACCGCGAAGGTCACTTACCTTGATTTTGTAGTTGTGCAACATGTTGCGAACCAACTCGTTCTTATGGCTATCGGTAGTCCATTTCTCCGGACTTAAAACGGTGAAGTCGTCAATACTAGTAAGAAGTTTTTGAGTAAACTTCGTCCCTTTCTTAATTACTTCTTCGTTCAATTCATTCACAACTCCTTGGCAAGCTCTTCCGCTTACAACTACGAGTAATTTATCGAGCAACTTTGATTTGAGCTCAGCCATTTCAACATTAAACTGCTCGTCTAATTGAAGAAGAACTTCTTTGTCTTGGCTTCTCGCTTTCTTATCCTTAATAGCTCTCGAAAAGAGTTTCTTATCGATAACAACTCCATTCAATGAAGGAGGTGCTTTCATTGAAGCATCTTTTACGTCTCCGGCCTTGTCTCCAAAAATTGCGCGAAGCAGTTTTTCTTCTGGCGAAGGGTCGCTCTCGCCTTTCGGCGTGATTTTCCCGATAAGGATATCACCGGGCTTTATTTCAGCTCCAACACGAATAATTCCGTTCTCATCCAAGTCTTTGGTTGCTTCCTCACTAACGTTTGGAATATCTGCCGTCAACTCTTCCTGACCGAGTTTCGTATCTCTCACTTCAAGTGTATACTCATCAATGTGAACCGAGGTAAAGATATCTTCACGTACAACGCGTTCGCTCAGTACGATCGCATCCTCGAAGTTATACCCTTTCCATGGCATGAAGGCCACTTTGAGGTTACGGCCTAAGGCTAATTCCCCTAACTGAGTTGCATAACCTTCACAAAGAACGTCGCCTTTAGAAACGCGATCTCCTTTGCGAACAATTGGCTTCAAATTGATACTTGTACCCTGATTCGTCTTTAAGAACTTAGTTAACCAGTACGTTGTATCTTCATGATCAAAGCTCGCTAGAATTTCATCTTCAGTGCGATCGTATTTGATAACAACCTTTTGCGCATCCACGTATTCCACAAGACCATCACCATCTGAATTAATCAATACTCGGCTATCACGAGCAACTTGCTGCTCTAGTCCAGTACCAACGATAGGTGCTTCAGGACGCATTAATGGAACCGCTTGACGCATCATGTTCGATCCCATCAGTGCACGGTTCGCATCATCATGTTCCAAGAATGGAATCAAGGAAGCCGAAATCGATGCAATTTGATTTGGAGCAACATCCATAAAGTCAATTCCACTCGGTTCAAGAACCGGGAAATCGCCTTCGTCACGCGCAATAATTCTATTGTTTATGAAAGCACCTTTTTTGTCGATTGGAGCATTTGCCTGGGCAATTACTTTTTTGTCTTCTTCTTCGGCACTTAGATAAATAGCATCCGCTGTAAGGTCTACTTTACCTTCATTTACTTTTCGGTAAGGAGTTTCAATGAATCCCATTTTGTTCACCTTGGCAAAAACACAAAGTGAAGAAATAAGTCCAATGTTTGGTCCCTCCGGTGTTTCAATAGGACATAAACGACCGTAATGGGTATAGTGAACATCACGCACCTCGAAACCAGCGCGCTCTCTTGATAAACCACCTGGCCCTAGTGCGGATAAACGACGCTTGTGCGTAATTTCCGCGAGTGGGTTCGTTTGGTCCATGAATTGAGAAAGCTGGTTCGTTCCAAAGAAACTGTTAATTACAGAAGACAAGGTCTTCGCATTAATAAGATCAATTGGCGTAAACACTTCGTTGTCACGTACATTCATTCGTTCGCGAATGGTACGCGCCATACGTGCTAAACCTACCGAGAACTGATTCGCAAGTTGCTCACCAACGGTACGTACACGACGGTTACTCAAATGGTCGATATCATCAACGTCTGCCTTACTGTTAACTAGTTCAATAAGGTACTTGATGATTAATATGATATCGTCTTTGGTCAATACCTGTACATCGCTCGCGATGTCGAGGTTCAATTTTTTGTTCAATCGGTAACGTCCTACCTCACCGAGGTTGTAGCGAGACTCCGAGAAGAACAATTTATCGATAATACCACGCGCCGTTTCTTCATCGGGCGGCTCGGCATTTCTCAATTGACGATAAATATGTTCAACGGCTTCTTTTTCAGAATTCGTTGGATCTTTTTGAAGGGTGTTGTGAATGATTGCGTAATCAGACGATTTAATATCTTCTTTGTGAAGAAGAATCGTTTTAACATCCGCATCAATAATTTCATCGATGTGCTCTTTGTCTAAGACTGTTTCGCGATCGAGAACTACTTCATTTCGTTCGATAGATACTACTTCACCCGTATCTTCATCAACGAAGTCTTCTACCCACGTTTTCAACACTCTCGCCGCTAATTTACGGCCAAGTACTTTTTTCAATCCGCTCTTCGATACTTTGAACTCTTCTGCCAAATCGAAAATTTCGAGAATGTCTTTATCTCGTTCATATCCGATTGCGCGAAGCAAAGTAGTAACGGGCAATTTCTTTTTCCGATCAATGTACGCGTACATAACGCTATTGATATCGGTAGCGAACTCAATCCAAGATCCTTTAAAAGGAATGATTCGAGCGCTGTATAATTTTGTTCCATTCGCGTGGAATGACTGACCGAAGAAGACACCAGGTGAACGGTGAAGCTGCGATACAATAACTCGTTCGGCACCATTGATAACAAAGGTTCCGCGCGGTGTCATGTAAGGGATTTGCCCTAAGAACACATCTTGTACAATTGTTTCGAAATCCTCGTGCTCTGGGTCCGTACAGTATAACCTCAAGCGTGCCTTTAACGGAACACTGTAGGTTAGACCGCGCTCGATACACTCCTCAATGGAGTAACGAGGTGGATCAATAAAGTAGTCAAGAAATTCCAAGACAAACTGATTTCTTGTATCGGTAATCGGGAAGTTGTCCGCGAATACGCGATAAAGACCTTCATCTGTACGGTCTTCCGATTTTGTATCCAACTGGAAAAAATCGACGAACGACTGCAGTTGAATGTCGAGAAAGTCGGGATACCCGAGCTGACTCTTAATGCTTGCGAATGATATTCTTTCGGGAGTGCGTGTTGTAGCCAATGGACTTAAAATTTGATTAGAGAAAAAAGTAAGGAACTAAACACAAAAGGGTCTAGGTCTAATGGAGACACTTTCATCTCCAAAAGACCTAAACCTTTATAGGGTAAAGCTCGTGAGCTTACTTAAGCTCAACCTCAGCACCAGCTTCTTCAAGCTGAGCTTTCAACGATTCTGCTTCGTCTTTAGCGATGCCTTCTTTTACTGGAGAAGGAGCGCTATCAACAACTTCTTTCGCTTCTTTCAAACCGAGACCAGTCAATTCTTTTACCAGTTTTACAACTGCTAATTTCGAACCTCCTGCGGCTTTCAAAATTACGTCAAATTCAGTTTGCTCTTCACCAGCGGCGTCTCCACCACCTGCAGCCGGTCCGGCTACGGCAGCAGCTGCTGCTGCTGGTTCGATACCGTACTCTGCTTTAAGGTAATCAGCTAATTCGCTTACTTCTTTTACTGTAAGGTTCACTAGTGAATCTCCTAGTTCTTTAATATCTGCCATTTTTTCTAAAAATTAAAATTCTAATTAACGTTCTCTATATGGGAAGCAAGAGTGCGTACAGGGTTATTGTGCGCGTTCCTCCAGTGCTTTAAGGATACCTGCAACCTTTTGGCCACCGGTACCTTGCAATCCAGAAATAACATTCTTCATTGGCGACTGCAACAACATGATGATGTCTCCAATAAGCTCTTCCTTAGATTTAAGACTGGTTAACGCCTCAAGTTGATCATCGCCTATGTAGATTGCTTCTTCTACATATGCTCCTTTCAACAAGGGTTTGTCGTTCTTTTTACGGAACTCCTTGATCAATTTTGCGGGAGCATTACTTGCTTCTGCAATCATGATCGATGTATTACCCTTCAACAAATCAAACATAGGCTCGAATTCGAGACCCGATTTCTCCATTGCTTTTTTAAGAAGGGTATTCTTTACTACGCTTAAGCTGATCTTGCGACTGTGGCAAAGACGGCGTAAACGGCTCGTAGCATCGGCATTCAATCCCGAAATATCAGCTAAATAGATGTTCTTATTATCTATCAGCGTTTGGGTCAAATCCTCAATGACTTGGTTTTTTTCTGACTTGGTCATGATGAATCTAATTATTCAGCCGCTGTTCCGCTGATCGATTTAGGATCGATAGCAACGCTTGGGCTCATGGTACTGCTTATGAAAATACTTTTCACATAGGCACCTTTTGCCGCCGTTGGCTTAAGTTTAATAATCGTTTGAAGAAGTTCACGGGCATTTTCCGTGATCTTACCTGACTCAAAAGAAGCTTTCGCAACGGACGCATGGATAATTCCAAAACGATCCACTTTAAAGTCAATTTTACCCGATTTTACATCGGTAACTGCCTTTGCGACATCCATGGTAACTGTTCCGGTCTTAGGATTCGGCATCAGACCGCGAGGTCCAAGTACACGACCTAATGGTCCAATTTTACCCATAACCGCTGGCATTGTAATAATAACGTCTACATCGGTCCAACCACCTTTGATTTTTTCGATGTATTCATCCATCCCTACGAAATCTGCACCAGCTTCTTTCGCCTCGGCTTCTTTATCCGGAGTTACTAAAGCAAGTACTTTAATATCTTTTCCCGTTCCGTGAGGAAGAGTTACCACTCCACGAACCATTTGATTCGCTTTACGTGGATCTACGCCTAAATGAACCGCAACATCAACAGATGCGTCAAATTTAGTTTTCGAGATCTTTTTGATAAGATCTGAAGCTTCAGTCAATGAATAGAGTTTGTTCGACTCGATCAGTGACTGTGCTTCTTTTTGTTTTTTTGTCAACTTCGCCATGTCACTAATTTATTATGCTTCAAAAGGAGCTTTACCAGTTACTGTAACACCCATACTGCGCGCAGTACCGGCAACCATGCGCATTGCGCTTTCTACTTCAAATGCATTCAAATCTTGCATTTTGTCTTCAGCAATCGCCCGGATCTGATCCCAAGTGATTTTTCCAACTTTCGCACGGTTCGGTTCCCCAGATCCTTTTTTCAACTTGGTTGCTTCCAAAATTTGAGCAGCAGCGGGCGGTGTTTTGATGACGAAGTCAAAAGACTTGTCAGCATAAACAGTAATCGCTACTGGCAGGAGCTTTCCGGCTTTATCTTGGGTACGACCGTTGAATTGCTTGCAAAATTCCATGATGTTCACACCTTTCGCACCCAAGGCAGGACCTACGGGGGGAGAAGGGTTTGCAGCACCTCCACGGACTTGAAGCTTGATTAATCCAACTACTTCTTTAGCCATCTTTCTTTGTATTAAAATGCGAAGTTTCCGTTAAGCGAACATAGGAAGCGTTGTTCACTCACTTTCACTTCAATAATTATGATTCCTTTTCAACTTGCATATAACTGAGTTCCAACGGAGTTTTACGGCCAAATATCTTAACCATAACTTTCAACTTCCGCTTCTCCTCATTAATCTCTTCTATCGTTCCGTTGAAGCCATTAAATGGTCCATCGATAACTTTAATTGTTTCGCCAATGATGAACGGAATATTAATTTGCTCATCTGTATCGGCTAGTTCATCCATGCGGCCCAACATTCGCTTTACTTCATTGTCGCGCAAGGGAACCGCTCCACCTTCTTTTCCACCAAGAAAGCCTATAACACCCGGAATTCCTTTTATAACGTGCTCAACTTCACCTACTAGATGAACTTCAACCATTATGTATCCCGGATAATGAGTGCGCTCTTTGCTTACTTTCTTACCGTTGCGTATTTGAAATACCTTTTCGGTAGGAACGAGGATTTGAGAAATCAGATCTTCCATACCCAATCGAGCAACTTCTTGCTCAATGTATCCTTTCACTTTTTTCTCTTGCCCGCTAATAGCACGAACCACATACCATTTCTTGAAATCACTCATGCTTTTCGTACTCTTATCCGAAGATGCTATAATAGAAACTCAATAAATTGCTGAAGGAATAATCCATCGCATAAACCAATAAGGCAATAATCACACTTGCAACCGCTACTAATAAAGAACTCGCTTGCAATTCACTCCATGTTGGCCAGCTTACCTTGTGCACCAATTCGTCATACGACTCTTGGAAATACATTCTTATCTTTTGCATCTACTTCTTTTTTGCACGGGTGGTAAGATTCGAACTCACGACCTTTGGTTTTGGAGACCACTGCTCTACCGACTGAGCTACACCCGTTTATAGGTAAAGGAAAAGCACTAAAAGCACTTTTCCTTTAACCTTTATTGGACTAAAAATTCCGAAGAATCTCTTAGTTTGTAATCTCAGTTACTTGACCTGCACCTACTGTACGTCCACCTTCACGAATCGCGAAACGAAGACCTACGCTCATTGCAACCGGAGCAATCAATTCAACATTGATTGTCAAGTTATCTCCTGGCATTACCATTTCCGTTCCTTCTGGAAGTTTGATCTCTCCAGTTACGTCTGTTGTACGTAAGTAGAACTGTGGACGGTAACGGTTGTGGAATGGCGTGTGACGACCACCTTCTTCTTTCTTAAGGATATAAACCTCAGCTTTGAAAGTTGTGTGTGGCGTTACAGAACCTGGCTTACAGATTACCATACCACGTTGGATATCGGTTTTCTCAATACCACGTAGTAATAGACCTACATTATCTCCAGCTTCACCGCGATCCAAAATCTTACGGAACATTTCAACTCCAGTAATCGTTGACGACAATTTCTCGTCACCCATACCGATGATGTCTACAGGGTCTCCTGTATTTGTTACACCCGTTTCGATACGTCCTGTTGCAACCGTTCCACGACCCGTAATAGAGAATACATCCTCAATCGGCATCAAGAAATCTTTTTCAACATCACGCTTTGGTAATGGAATGTGATCATCTACAGCATTCATAAGCTCCATTACTGTGTCAACCCATTTTTGCTCTCCGTTCAATGCTCCAAGAGCAGAACCTTGAACTACTGGAAGGTTGTCACCGTCGAACTCGTAGAAAGAACACAATTCGCGTACTTCCATCTCAACAAGCTCTAAAAGCTCTTCGTCATCTACCATGTCCACTTTGTTCATGAAAACAACAAGTGCTGGTACCCCAACCTGGCGAGCCAATAGAATGTGCTCACGCGTTTGAGGCATTGGCCCATCTGTAGAAGCAACAACTAAAATTGCACCATCCATTTGTGCAGCACCAGTTACCATGTTTTTAACGTAGTCAGCGTGACCCGGGCAGTCAACGTGAGCGTAATGGCGATTCGCCGTTTCGTACTCAACGTGACTTGTGTTAATAGTAATACCACGCTCTTTCTCTTCAGGAGCGTTATCGATAGAATCGAACCCACGTGCTTCACCAAAACCGGCATCTGACAACACCTTAGTGATTGCCGCAGTCAACGTAGTTTTACCATGGTCAACGTGACCAATAGTTCCAATATTCAAGTGCGGTTTGGAACGATTGAAATTTTCCTTTGCCATGATTAATCGTCTTAGTTTATAGTTTACTTTTAAAATTTACGTACTCAAAAGTTCCGGTTAAGCATGAAGCCACCGAAACCAAAATCTTTAATTCATTCTCGAGCCAATGACGGGAATTGAACCCGTGACCTCTTCCTTACCAAGGAAACGCTCTACCCCTGAGCTACATCGGCTTGCAATTCTTAGCCATGTAGCCAAGACCCAGAGCGGGAGACGGGATTCGAACCCGCGACCTACAGCTTGGAAGGCTGTCGCTCTACCAACTGAGCTACTCCCGCATGCAACCAACCTTTTCAGATTAGTCATAGTGGGGAGAGCAGGATTCGAACCTACGAAGCCGTTGGCAACAGATTTACAGTCTGTCCTCGTTGACCGCTTGAGTATCTCCCCAGTATAATCAATGAACTTGAGCCGATGGAGGGACTCGAACCCACGACCTGCTGATTACAAATCAGCTGCTCTAGCCAGCTGAGCTACATCGGCTTTTCATCCCCTAAACACGACCTACATCACAAAAAAATGCAGCCCGCTTTGATAAGGGACTGCAAATGTATAAAAAGATATGAAATGGAAACAAAATGGAAACAAAAAATTTCCACTCTTTTCTTAAACTCCTCGAACGCGCTCTTTGCGCTTGTTAATTTGACGCTTCAAAACATCAACACTCTGATCAATGGCCTCTTCAAACGTGCGGCATTGCTTCTTTACGATGAGATCATTTCCAGGAATGTTTATTCTTACTTCCGCAAGCTTGTTTATCCCGTCATTCACATTTTCCACTTTTAAAAATACTTCTGCATCAACGATTTGATCATAAAACTGATCAAGCTTATTCAATTTTTGTTCGACAAAGTCGAGTAATTCGGGTTCTGCATTAAAATTTACGGATTGCGTGCGTACGTTCATACATCTCGATTTAATGTCCCCTCGGGTGGGACTGGTTGTACACTTTCTTTAATTGTTCGACCGAATTATGTGTATACACTTGAGTGGCCGACAAATTAGCATGACCCAGGAGCTCCTTAATTGCACTTAAATCAGCACCTGAGTTTAACAAGTGCGTTGCGAAGCTATGACGGAGCACGTGTGGGCTCTTCTTCTCTGAATTGCTAACATAGCTAAGGTAGCGATTGACCACCCGATACACAAGCTTAGGATATAGTTTTTTGCCCGATTTAGACCTCAGTAATTCGCCCGTAACCTCTTTTCCGAAAAACACTTCAAACTCTTTCCGATAGGTTTGAATGGCCTCTTTTAATTCGGTTTGAATAGGAATCATTCGCTCCTTTTTTCTCTTCCCTAAAACCTTTAATTGGCTGCGGCCTATATCCACTTGGTCATTTTGTAAACCGATAAGCTCGGCGCGACGAATGCCCGTGTGGTATAAAAGCAAAATGATTAAGCGATCACGTACACCCTCGAATCCCTCCGGAAAATAACTTCGATCTAACAAATGCTCCATGCTTTCCTGGGTAACCATCACGGGAAGCCTTTTTTTGACCTTTGGAGTTTGCAATAAAACCACCGGATTATCTCGAATCCTTTTCTCTCGTAGTAAAAACTTGAAATAACTCTTTATAGAAGTGATCTTTCGCTGTACCGTTCGCGCTTCTAATCCTTGATCCATGAGATGAACAACCCAAGACCGAACCATTACCTGCCGAACCGCTCCAGGATCGTCAATTTCAAAGGAGTCTTTCAAATACCCAGAAAACTGATTGATATCAGAACGATACGCCGACAATGTATGAACACTATATCGGCGTTCATTTTTCAAATACTCCAAAAACAGCTCGACTTCCATGTAGGTAATATAAAAAAAGCCCGTCCATAAATGGACGGGCTATCAATATCTTATTAAGAGCGTTCCTTACGACTCTTCGGAATCCCGAAGACCTTGGATATAACTAGCTTTCAATACTTCTTCACGACGCACCACCGATGGCTTGGTGAATTGCTTACGACGTCGTAATTCGCGCATTGCGCCTGTACGATCGAATTTACGCTTAAAACGCTTTAACGCTCGATCGATGTTTTCTCCATCTTTTACCGGAATAATGATCATAGGTCGTTCTCCTTTTTCTAAATTTTGGGCTGCAAATATACAGCCTTTTTTATTCTATTCAAATTACTTTAATATTTGTTTCGAAATAACCAGTTTTTGAATCTCACTGGTTCCTTCTCCAATAGTACATAGCTTACAGTCGCGGTAGAATTTCTCGACCGGGAAATCTTTTGTAAAACCATATCCACCGTGTATTTGTACTGCATCGTTGGCAACACGAACACACATTTCTGAAGCATAATATTTTGCTATTGCGCCCGATAGAGTTACCCGTTCACCTCGGTCTTTTTGACTACCCGCTTCGTACGTAAGCAATTCGGCTGCCTCAATTTCTGTTGCCATATCGGCCAATTTAAAAGCGATCGCTTGGAAATCAGCAATGGGTTTTCCAAACTGCTCACGTTCTTTAGCGTACTTTTTAGAATGATCAAAAGCGCCTTTCGCCAATCCCAAACTTAATGCGGCAATACTGATACGCCCGCCATCGAGTACTTTCATCGCCTGAATGAAGCCGTCGCCCTCTTCTCCAATCATATTCTCATGAGGTACACGACAGTTCTCAAAAATTAGCTCGGTCGTTTCACTTGCTCGCATTCCGAGTTTATCTTCCTTTCTCCCTCCACTGAATCCAGGGGTTCCTTTTTCAACCGCAAATGCTGTCATTCCATGTGCGTCTCCTTTTTCTCCGGTACGCACAATCACTACCGCTATATCACCCGATTTTCCGTGCGTAATAAAGTTCTTACTCCCATTAATTACCCAATGGTCGCCATCTCGTACAGCCGTTGTGTTCATTCCGCCGGCATCACTTCCAGTGCCTACCTCAGTTAACCCCCAAGCACCGATCCATTCGCCCGTAGCTAATTTAGGAAGCCAATTCGTCTTTTGATCTTCATTCGCGAAGTACAAAAGGTGTCCTGTACAGAGCGAATTATGCGCTGCAACACTCAAGCCTATGGATGGATCAACGCGCGCAATTTCGCTCACCACGGTAATGTACTCCTGGTAAGTTAAACCCGCACCGTTGTATTTTTCCGGAACAAGAACTCCCAGCATTCCCAATTCACCCAGTTTTTTCATTACATCAACGGGGAAATGCTGCGATTCGTCCCATTCCATAATATGCGGCTGAATTTCCCGCGCGCAAAAATCACGAAGCGTTTCCGTGATCATTTTATTTGTTTCTGATACCTCTATGCTCATCTTCTTTTTGTGTAGTGTTTGTGGTGTTTCAATATTCGACTAAAGCGATGATCTCCTTTTTGTAAGCCTCCAAAACTCGTCGACCGTTAAGAAAGTTCAATGCAATGATAAAACTAAACCCGGCAACCTCTCCGCCAATCTGATCGATTAAATGAGCAGCTGCCTCAGCAGTACCGCCGGTAGCTAACAAATCGTCGTGAACCAGTACACGGTCGCCTTGACGTACAGCATCTGTATGAATTTCCAACGTTGCAGACCCATACTCTAGTTCATAGCTGTATTCAATCTTCTCAAAAGGGAGCTTCCCTGCCTTTCTAATGGGAATAAACGGAATCCCTAATCGGTCCGCGAGGGCCATTCCAAATAAGAAACCGCGACTCTCAATTCCCGCGATGGCATCTAGTTCGAGTCCGCTTGCAGCTTCTTCTAATAAATCGAGTACCGCTTCCCGAGCTTTCGCGTTACCTAATAATGGCGTGATATCTCTAAAAAGTATTCCTGGCTTTGGAAAGTCGGGCACAGGCCTTATAAAAGCCTCTATTTCTTCTTTGGTCATTGCAGTGATAAGTATGGTGCAATTTTACGGAATAAAGAGTCGGTCATCAAATATCCTTCTCTTACTTCTTCCAAAGATTTAAAGCGCCCCATTTTTTCTCGATATCGAATCCATTCCCAGGCAATTTTCGGATGCACATAGGGGTGTTTCCAAAAAACGGAAACGCTATCTGAATTCAAGCGAAGTGAGTCAAGAGGTGCTCGATCTTCTTGAACCATACTATACCACGTTTCGGAGGTATCGAGCCCGTATACTTCATTTAACTGATTCCGCTCGGCGTAACCGCCCAACAGTTTTCTGAATTTCAAAATTCTCCGAGCGTAAACCGGGCCGATTCCTGGCAAGGCCTCCCAGGCCATTGTATCGGTTTCATTTAACAGTACAGACCTTCTCAATTCTTCTGGCTTCCCGTATTTTTTAGGCGGATCCTTGGCCCTATCGGCCCGATAGGGCCTTGCGCTCATAGGTGCACTATTACTTACCCGCTCCGGCGAGCGTGCTTCTGCCGTATCGTGAACAAGGGTGAGGACATATTCGTGCCGAGTAGGCACAAGAAATAAATAATAAACTCTTCCCCCTATTTCTAATGCGAGAAGAATAAAGGAGAGCCAAAGAAGTCCTAGCCGTTCTCTTTTAGAAAGCGACCAAAACGATTTCCTATTTTTTTGAATCAATTAAGGGCGAGAATAATTACGCCTTCTTGGAGTAGATTTTACCTGATTTCAAGTTGCTCAGATACGTTTTTAAATCTGTGCGTACTTCTCCCGACATCAGCAAGAGGCCCAAGATGTTCGGGAATGCCATCGCTAAAATCATCATATCGGAAAAGTCGATAACTGCTCCTAAACTCACTGACGAACCAATAACGATGAAAATAAGAAAAATGAATTTGTAAATAAGTTCTGAGCGACGGCTTTCTCCGACTAAAAAAGTCCATGCTTTAAGCCCATAATACGACCATGAAATCATGGTGCTAAAGGCAAATAGGAAAATGGCAATCACAAGAACCATTGGGAACCAAGAAATCACCGTTCCAAAAGCATCGGAAGTCAATTGAGCCCCTGCCACATCCGTAACTAAATGACGATCTGTAAAGATCAATACGAGCGCTGTTAATGTACACACGACTACCGTATCGATAAATGGCTCAAGCAAGGCCACAAAGCCTTCGGCCACCGGATGGTTTGTTTTCGCAGCGGAGTGCGCAATCGCAGCAGAACCAACACCCGCCTCATTGGAAAAGGCCGCTCTTCGAAAGCCTTGAATCAAGACTCCAATAAATCCACCTCGAAGGGCTTCCGCATTAAAGGCTCCATCGAAGATCGCAGTAAAAGCTTCTCCGACATGACTGATATTTGCGATGATAATTACCAAAGCTGCAAGCACATATAACAAGGCCATAAAAGGAACCACCTTTTCCGTTACTCGAGCGATGCTCTTGATACCACCGACAATTACAATACCCACCAAAATGGCAAGTAAAACCCCGAAGTAGGGTCCAGCTCCTTCGAGCATTGGGAATTCACCAGATAGTTGCTCGTAGGCCTGATTGGCTTGGAACATATTTCCTCCACCAAAAGAAGCTCCAACTGCTAGTAACGCAAAGAGTACGGCCAGCACTTTACCCAGTCCGCCCATATTTCGGGCCGCAAGGCCCTTGCGTAAATAATGCATGGGGCCACCAGAAACTGAGCCCTGCTCATTTATTGTTCTGTACTTAACTCCGAGTGTACACTCGACGAACTTACTCGACATCCCCAGAAGTCCGGCGACAACCATCCAAAATGTGGCGCCCGGTCCCCCGAGCGAAATAGCGACTGCTACTCCGGCAATATTTCCCAAACCTACGGTCGCCGAAACGGCCGTAGCCAAAGCTTGAAAGTGTGTTACTTCACCTGGAGCATTGGGTTCATCATACTGACCGCGAATAAGGCGAATGGAATGACGAAAGCCGGTAAAATTGATAAAACCCATTTTCAGGGTAAAGAACACAGCCCCAAATACCAACCAAATAACAATGAAGGGAATCGATTTCAGGCGTGGCGTTCCATTTGGGTTCAATGATTTATTCCCTTGTTCATCATAGATCTGAGGGTTATATAGCCCTAAGGCCGCGAATGGATCGCCCAAAAGAACACCACCAACAGCGCTTACTATCGGCGTAAATGCACCGTTAAACTTTTCAGCGACGCTTTCAGCCGGAATATTAATTTCTTCTGAAAGCTCATTGCCTTCAGCATCACGAACAGTTACATTGTAGGTAATTCCCTCCGTTAATCCGTTTGTAAATCGAGAATTGGTATCCGTATTCGGGTTCGACCAATAATATAAATAAGGCTCTACTCCACCCGTTACCATTAAGGTTGCTTCCGCGTTATTGATTTCTGGCGAAGGGTTGTTACCAACGATTCGCTCAATTTTTAATGGGTTTTGGGCAAAAGAAAAAACCGTTAGCGAAACGGCTAACAGAGTGAGTAGATTCTTCATGAAGTTCGTTTAATGAATGACAATAATCGAGAAATTATAGGCCGTAAACAAATGCGACTAGCCTAACTGCTCTTGCACTAGTGCTAAACCTTGTTCAAATGAATGGGGTTGATATCCTAAAACGGATCGAGCTTTATCAATATAGAAACCCGTTTTTGGCGGTCGTCCGGCTCGTTGATTAAGTCCTGTTGAAGTCACTGGAACTACCTGTTCGGTAGGATGCTTGTAAAATTTAGCTACACGATCGACCAGTTCATAAATGGACATGAAATCGTCTCCCGAAATATGAAATACGCCCCGCGCTTGCTTCTTAGCAGTTAAATAACAGCCCATCGCCAAATCTTCGGCCAAGGTTGGCGTTCGAAATTGGTCATCGACAATTTTTAAGGGGCTCCCTTTTTCAAGAGCTCCTTTAGCCCAGAGAACGATGTTTGAACGGCTCATTTCATCTGCAACTCCATAAACTAAAACAGTTCTTAGAATGGACCAAGGGCATTTTGCCTTTTTGACAAGCTCCTCCGCTTTTAGCTTGGACTCACCATAATAGTTCACGGGATTCGCTTCATCATCTTCTCGATACGGTCCGTCCAATCCATCAAAAATGAAATCGGTTGAAACATGGATTAAATGCGCGTCGATTTGCTCGCATACTTCAATAAGATCCGCTACAGCCTCTACGTTCAGCGCATCACACAACTTTTTATTGTCTTCGCAAGCATCGACATTGGTCATAGCTACGGTGTTTATAACGACATCTGGCTCGTGTCCGAAAATTAAATCATGTGCTTCAGTAGAATCGGTAAGATCAAGTGTCTCGTACACGTACCCCTCGGTCATTTTCGTTCGGTTCGGACCTTTTGACGTAGCAATGAGTTCGCAACTAGTATCGGATGCGATTAAATGAATTAGTTTTTGGCCCAGCAGGCCATTAGATCCCGTAATTAGAATTTTCATTCTACCAATCTTTCGGTTTAATTATAGCCAAGATGAAATAGATTAATACGGGAGTTCCAATTCCCAGAAGAGTGATAATAATCCAGACGAGGCGAACGCCTGATACGTCAAGATCAAATTTATCGGCGAGCCAAGCACAGACACCTAAGAATTTTGGTTCAGTCATAATTAATCGTTTTTATCGAGTAGAAATAGGTTGTTCAGTTTATTAATTTGTTCTGGCACGCCGAGAACGAATAGTTTAGAATTTGGAACGAGCTTGGTTTCGGCTGCGGGATTAATAACATAATCGCCTTCAGGCGTTTTAAATCCAATCACATTGCACCCAGTGACATTTCGGATTCCCAATTCGATCAAAGATTTCATCTGAAATTGCGTGGGGATTTCATCTACACGCACCTCTTCAAGATTAATGGCCGCACTTCCTTCTACCGATATATGATCGAGAAATTCAACTACATCGGGTGTAACCACTAAAGATGCCATGTGGGCTCCTCCTACTTTATCAGGCATAATAACATTCGTAGCGCCCGCTGACTTAAACTTTCGCTCGCTATTTTCACTAGAGGCCCGAGCTATGAGCGTCATTTCCTTATTGTACTCTCGCGCCGAAAGAACTACAAACAAGTTTTCCGCATCTGACGGTAAGGTCGTAATTAAAGCGCTTGCTTTGGAAACACCGGCTTGTTCGAGAACCCCATCACGCGTACTATCACCTTGAACCCAAGGAATACCCTCTCGCTTTAGGCGCTCGATACGTTCGTCTTCACGTTCAATGACAACGTATTCCATTCCATAAGCATGAAGCTTACGTACAGCCTGACGGCCATTTCGGCCGTAGCCACAGACAATTACATGATTGTTCAATTTATTCACTTTTCTAAAGACCTGTCGGTCGATTAAAGCCCTGCGCACTTCGCCATTTATTAAACTCTGACTCAGCACCGAGATGGCATAGGCGAAGGTACCAAAACTGGTTATGATAAGGAAGATAGTAAACATTTGTCCGGAGGGCGAAAGCGCACGCACTTCTTTAAAGCCTACGGTCGAAACCGTAATTACGGTCATATACAGGGCTTCAATAAATGTAAAACCCTCGATCAGCATAAAACCCAATACGCCAATGGTGATTACGCTAATCAGGAATACCAGCGTAATTTTTATGCGATTGTAAAACGATTGTGAATTCAAATTCTAAAGATCGAAAACAGATACTCTACGTTGAACTAAGTAGTCTTTGGTCCGCATCATAAACGCTAAAGTCACGTAAATAATAAGCGGAGAACCAAAGGTGACAAAGGAAGTATAAATGAAAAAAAGGCGCACCAAATCCGCACTTAAACCAATTCGCTGACCTACGCGGCTCGATACTTCAAACCCGTTTTTCTCAAAAAAGGATCTTATTTTTTCTATCATTCGGTCCGATTTAAAACTTTTTTGCCAATACTGCAAAGTACACATTTTTTGGGCCTGCAGTATTGATGAAACTGATGAATTGCCGCCTGACTATCCATTCCGTTGCGAATGGGCACAGATCTTTCACCAAACGCTCGCGTAATTCTATTGTTCTCTTTTGGGCAATCATGCAGCCAATTCAAGGCCTTTTCCTGTAGTCGCAGATCACCTGACCAACGCCCGTAATAAAAGAAAAAGGGAATTATGGTATTTATGGCTAGGCTATAACCTTTGGCTTTGCCGAACCCCTTGCCGATGCAGTTTTGTGAAAAATCAATCCAATCTTTTAATTTCTTAAGCTCCAAAAGTTGAGCTAATAAATGGGGTGTATGAAAATAAAGTAAAAGCCATTGTTCGAGTCGAACCGTAGGGAAGTTCGACGGTCTAATTCCTCCAAATTTCCATAGGTGTTCTTTCATCGGTGAAAGTCGATATTTATTCCTGAATGCGGCGTAGTGCACCGAATATGCATTGGGCCATTTTTTCTTATTTCGGCCCTCTAGCCAACCGGCTTGTCCAAAATACAATGCCTTCAAAACCGCGAAATTGCCTCGTTCTCGTTTAAAAATCCGCAGCGTAGTGCAACGTGCGAGTTGTTCCATTGGGTCGGCATTTTCTTTCAATCCGAATGCCCGCCCAATAAACTGAAAAAGCGTTTCTTCCCAGTGATTTTGATTCATGTTGAGTGGTCGTTCCCAGGTACTTTGTTTTATTTCGAGTCGTTCGATGGCCATGCGCTCCCAATGCTTCGACCACAAAAAAGAGTTTTCAATTTCAGCCAAGAACGGTTCGCACGGAATCCAATGCATATCCGCTCGAAGTTCATTCCATCGATCGAGGGTGATTCGAGGAACAAGGCTTTCTAATTCTATAGTAGGAATTCGTTCTCCCTTGGCCCTCACGGGCCGATCGTCGGTCCAAACCACATGCAGAATAACGGAATCGTAATTCGGATCCGATTGATGATTATGCCGGTACCAGTCCGAAGAGCGAACATGTATTTCAACGGCACCGGCCCATTCTGTACGGTCAATAATTACCCGTGCCATTCGAAAATCCGGACCTGCAGAGGTGTGTTCAAATCCGGGATGAATGACGGATACCGTTTCGGCTTGAACCGTTCTTAAATCGTTCCGATTATACTTTTGGTATTTCCAGATAAAGTGAAGAAATGACTCTTCCATTTGGGCGAACTAGATATCGCCGTCCTGACTTGAACAATATTAGTGGATCAGCAATACTTGGCCATGCTCAGGGCCAACTTTTTTGCTTCTTCTCGCGCTTTTTCAGCGAAATCAGCACCGTTACTTGCATAAAGAATACCGCGTGAACTATTCACGAGAAGTCCTACATCATCATTACATCCATTTTCGGCCACCTCTTCTAACGAGCCCCCTTGAGCCCCAACGCCTGGAACTAGCAAGAAATGATCGGGAACGAGTGCCCGCACCTCACGAAGTGCATCTGCTTGTGTCGCACCTACTACGAACATCATATTCTCAGGGGTTCCCCATGAACTTGAAGTATTCAGCACCTCTTCGAATAAAAGCTGATTACCCGTACTCTTCTTTTGGAAATCACTCGCTCCGTGATTTGAGGTAAGAGCCAATACGATGGCCCATTTTCCAGGTCCTTCCGTTAGGAAGGGGGAAACGGAATCGGAACCCATATACGGCGCAACCGTAATCGAGTCGAATGCCCATTCGGTAAGGAAGGCCTTTGCGTACATTCGACTGGTATTGCCTATATCACCCCGTTTGGCATCGGCAATGGTAAAATGATTCGGATAGTTCTCATTTAAATAATCAATGGTTTTCACTAAACTTTGCATTCCGGATAACCCTTTCGCCTCATAGAAAGCTGTATTCGGTTTGTACGCTACGCAAAGATCGTGTGTGGCATCGATGATTGCTTTATTGAATTCGAAAATAGGGTCTTCCGCATTCATTACTGCATTTGGCATTTTATCGAGATCCGGATCAAGACCAATGCACAAAAAGGATTTTTTCAAACGTATTTGTTCAACCAGTTCAGCCCGTGTCATACTGCTTCGTTCAGATTTCCTTCTTTCATTTTTTCGGCGTTTTCCACTAATTGTAGTTCGTCGCTTACTTTTTTCAAATCGCCGTTCATCACATCGGCCAAGTTGTATAGAGTCAGATTAATCCGATGATCCGTTACACGACCTTGCGGGAAGTTATACGTTCGGATTTTCGCTGATCGGTCCCCCGTACTTACCATGGTCTTTCGCTTACTCGAGATCTCGTCTAAGTGTTTTTGTAGTTCGCGCTCGTAAATACGGCTGCGTAATACTTTTAGCGCTTTGTCGAAATTTTTGATTTGCGACTTTTGATCTTGGCATTGGGCTACAATTCCCGTGGGTTGGTGCGTTAAACGCACCGCGGAATAGGTAGTATTTACCGATTGCCCTCCGGGACCGGAACTGCAATACGTTTCTTTTTTTACATCATTCATATCGATGTCTACATCGAATTCTTCTGCCTCCGGCAGGACGGCAACCGTTGCCGCCGAGGTATGCACTCTACCTTGTGTTTCTGTGGCCGGTACACGTTGTACTCGATGGACCCCCGATTCGTACTTGAATAGTCCATAGGCTCCGTCGCCGTTGATATTGAAAATGATTTCTTTGAATCCCCCGGCAGTACCTTCTGTATAGTCCACCAACTCCGTTTTGAAACCTTCATTTTCCGCGTACTTCGTGTACAATCTGTACAGGTCGCCGGCAAATAGGCTTGCTTCGTCACCTCCCGTTCCTGCTCTGATCTCCATCACCGAATTCTTAGCGTCTTCGGGATCCTTCGGGATTAATAAGATCTTGATTTTTTCCGTCCAGGCTTCTTCTTGCGGCTCCAGCTCATCGAGCTCCATTTTCGCCATTTCTCGAAGTTCGGGATCTGTTTCAGATTCTAAAATGCCTTTCGCCTCTTCAATCCCATCAATGAGGTTCTTATATTCTTGAGCTGCTTTAACCACGGGTTCGAGCTCTTTATACTGTTTGCTCAGGTCTATATAGCGCTTCATATCGGCCATGACGCCAGGGTCACTGATTTGCGTAGCTAAATCGTGAAAGCGTCTACCAATACCGTCTAATCTTTCTAAAAGCTCCATATCTAATTAATGATAAATGAAGGTGCCGTGTTCACTCTTTATGGTGAGTTGCTTCGAGCCCTCTTCTACTCTGCCTACTACTTGGGCGGGAATGCCGAATGATTCTGAAATTGAAATAATTCGGTCAGCTTCTGATGCAGGAACATACAATTCCATGCGATGTCCCATGTTGAATACTTTGTACATCTCTTTCCAATCCGTTCCGCTTTCCTCTTGAATGAGTTTAAAGAGGGGAGGTATATCAAATAAATTGTCTTTTATAACATGCACGTCGTCAACAAAATGCAAGACTTTTGTTTGCGCTCCACCGCTGCAGTGGACCATCCCGTGAATTTGATTTCGTCTTTCCTCCAGGATCTTCTTAATCACCGGCGCATAGGTGCGTGTAGGTGCCAGAACTAATTTCCCCGCGTCTACATCTACGCCCTCTACCTTGTCCGTTAGTTTTTTTGAACCAGAATAAACCAACTCGCTGGGAACTTGAGGATCGAAACTCTCTGGATACTTTTGGGCGAGGTATTTACCGAAGACATCGTGACGGGCAGATGTGAGGCCATTGGAGCCCATCCCGCCGTTATAGGCGGATTCATATGTACTTTGGCCAAAACTAGCCAAGCCCACAATCACATCTCCGGGAGCAATGCGGTGGTTACTAATCACCTCGTCTCTTCGCATACGACAGGTAACCGTCGAATCGACGATTATGGTGCGAACTAAATCTCCAACATCCGCCGTTTCTCCACCCGTGCTTATAATATCAATTCCACTTTCGCGAAGTTGTACAAGCAGCTCTTCAGTGCCGTTGATTAAAGCGCTGATTACAGAGCCCGGAATTAAGTTTTTGTTTCGCCCAATGGTTGAGCTCAGAAGAATATTATCTACGGCACCCACGCATAATAAATCGTCGAGGTTCATTACCAGGGCGTCTTGTGCAATCCCCTTCCAAACCGACTCGTCGCCAGTCTCTTTCCAATACAAATAAGCTAAGGACGATTTCGTTCCGGCTCCATCTGCATGCATTACGATACAGTGCTCCTCACTACCCGTTAAGGTATCCGGAATTATTTTACAAAAGGCCTTTGGAAAAAGGCCCTTGTCTATATTTTTAATCGCTTGGTGAACATCTTCCTTTGAAGCGGACACTCCTCTTTGATTGTATCTTTCTTGTTGGCTCATTTCTGTAAAATAAAAAAGCATCCCGGATTTGTCCGGGACGCTTTATTCTTTTTGTCAACAGTACCTATTGGTTCTTAGGAACGTAATTTCTGCTTTTTACTTGGAAATCCGTTCTACGATTCAACTGACGAGCTACTTCATCGGCTTCATCACCATTATCTCTTTTCAATCTATTGATGAACGCTTCCGTAAGGCGATTTCCATTTTCAAGGTAATCTGGACCCGTGTACGTTTCGTCTATAACGAATGGCTCTTTCTCACCCATTCCTACCGCGACCAATCGATCTTCGGCAATCCCTTTCGATATTAGGTAATCAACACAGGATTGTGCACGACGCTGAGATAGTGCTTGGTTCGCAGGGTTACTACCAATGTGATCCGTATGTGAACGCAATTCGATTGTAATATTCGGATTGTCCTCAAGAACTTCAACCAGTCCATCTAGAGACTCCATCGCCTCTGGTCTGAGTTCAGCACTGTTAAAGTCATACTCAATTTTAGGAAGTACAATAGGCTTTCTAATTGGATCGAGATCTTTATTCATTTCGATCGTGTGCAAAAATCCATCTCCCGATTCTTCAAAAGCCGAAAGCGGAATGCCCACAGTAGTAACACTTCCCGATTTGGTTAAGTAGTCTTTTGCCTCGAAATTCAAGGTATAATTAACTCCTTCAGCCAACTGATCTGCTCCGAAAGCATAAGCACCTGTTTCGTCCGTAGTTGTTTCCAATGCGGTACCGTCACTACCTACCAGCTTAACCGTAACCCGGTCGATGGCGCGACCCGACTTAGTATCGGTAACCACCCCTTGTAAAGCATATAACAATGGCTTCAATCGTACGCGATAAATGTCATCGCCCCCACGGCCATCTTCACGGTTTGAGGTCATATATCCATTCGCCGCTTCTTCACCTTTAAAGATTAAGGCGAAATCGTCCGAATTGGAGTTAATTGGACTCAACATGTTTTCAACTTCTCCAAAGGATCCGTCACTATTCATTTTTGCACGGAAGATATCCCATGCTCCCATTCCAGGATGACCGTCCGAAGTAAAATACAAGTAACCGTCTTTGTGAACGAATGGATACCCCTCAAAACCAACGGTGTTGATTTTGGATCCAAGGTTCTCTGGCGTTCCCCAAGAACGACCTCTCCGGTCATACGTTAATTTATAGAGGTCACGACCACCTTCGCCACCTAAATCGGCAGCTATTAGCATTGTTTCATCGTCGATAAGGAACGGGTGTCCGATAGATGAAGTTGAATCTACATCCACATTGACCAATTCTGGTTCTCCCCAAGATTTTCCTTTCTTCCGAGCTACATAAATTCTACAACCCAGGAACCCGGAGTTCTTTTGATTTTCACAACGAGTGAAAAACAACATATTACCACGTTCGTTTACCGTAGCAAAACCTTCGTGTCCTTTGGTATTAATTTCAATAGGAAGCGGAGCTGGAACTGACCAAGTAGGCGCCTCATTTGCCGCGCCCGATCTACTTCTTCTTCCACCGCGTTTGCGCTCTTCATGACTTTCATAAAGATCCATGAAACCTTGATCTGTCCATCCATCAATATCTTTTCCCGCACCGTCTTCACGCTGAGAGGTGAAAATAATCGACGTTTGGTCCTTATCACCCCATGATGGAGCAAAATCATTTTCCTTCGTATTAAAATCGCGAATGTTTTCCAGCTCGTAACGAGAAGGGGTTTCGAGCCATTCCAATGCTTTTTTACAGCTTTCTACGCCTTCACGACCTCGGGGGTCTGACGGCGCCACCTCGCGGTACTCTTCATAAGCAACAATGGCCTCATCATACTCTCCTTGAGCCTTGAGCACATCTGCTAGATATAATTTAGCAGTCGGGTCTGGATATCGACGCTTAATAGCTCTTGTATAATAACCTTCTGCTTTTCTCCAATCGCCCATCATGCGGTAGCATTCTGCCATCCGCCAGGTAATTTCCTCTTTAATTTGACGATCTTTTTCTTTGGAGGACGCCTTTTTATACAGCTCTGCCGCCTGGGCATATAGCTGGGCATCATAAGCCTGATCTGCTTGTATTGTGTATTTAGTTTGCGCGGAGACGCTCAGAATACCGACAAAGAATAAGGCAAGTAGTACCGATCCGAGTTTCTTCATGTGTAGGTTAAAGTTTACGCTTATTAACGTGCTAAAATAACGAAAAGTCTCAAATGGCAATGAGAAAACCCGAAGCGTATGCTCCGGGCTTTCAAAATTACCTGATTTTTCAACTATCGCGTGAACAATAATTCGCGGTATTTTGGCAATGGCCAAAGCTCATCGTCGACCAACATTTCAAGCTTGTCTATGTGGTAGCGAATGGTTTCAAAATACGGCTTAACCTTTTCGTCGTAGGCAATTGCTTTATCCCGAGAATCGGTTAAAACATTTGCTTTTTTACGTTCTGCAATCATGCTATCCACCGACTCCTTTATGATCGCAACACGTTCTGAAATGTCTTCAATAATTGAAATTGGTTGAGTGGACGCTTTTTTGAAAGATCCTGGAGGTAGTACCTCTTTTAACCCTTTGACATTCTCGATGAGCATGTTTTGATAGCGAATCGCTGTCGGAATAATGTGATTTCCGGCTAGGTCTCCAATTACTCTTGCTTCAATTTGGATTGCCATTTGGTATTGCTCCAACATTATTTCATGGCGAGCGTGGACCTCCGCTTCATTTAAAACACCCATTTCTGCAAACAGAGAGACTGCCTTTTTGGAAACGTAGTTATCTAATGCTTTTGGCGTTGTTTTAATATTCTCTAAGCCTAGTTTGCTTGCATGCTCTTCCCACTCGGCCGAATACCCATCTCCTTCAAAGCGGATAGATTTCGATTTTTTGATGTAGTCGCGAAGCACATTGAAAATAGCTCCATCACGCTTCAATCCTTTTTCGATCAAACTGTCCACATCTTTTTTGAACTGAATCAGTTGATTCGCCATGATGCTGTTCAAAACAGTCATTGGAACTGAACAGTTTGCGCTTGATCCCACCGCGCGGAATTCAAATTTATTTCCCGTAAATGCAAAAGGCGATGTTCTGTTACGATCTGTATTATCTAAAAGAACGTCCGGAATCTTTCCTACTACATTCAGTTTTAAATCTGTCCGCTCCTCGGGAGAAAGGGCTCCTTCTTTTACATTCTCAAGTTTGTCCAGTGCCTCGGTCAATTGAGATCCAATGAAAACAGAGATAATTGCCGGCGGCGCCTCGTTCGCACCCAAGCGATGATCATTGTTTGCTGAGGCGATACTCGCGCGCAACAACCCCGCATATTCGTGAACTGCGGCAATGGCATTGATAAAGAAGGTCAAAAATTGAAGATTACTCTTTGGGGTTTTGCCCGGCTTAAGCAAGTTAACTCCCGTATTGGTACTTAAGGACCAGTTGTTGTGCTTTCCTGAACCATTGAGTCCGGCAAAAGGCTTTTCGTGCGTTAAACAGCGTAATTTGTGACGACGCGCTACTTTATCGAGCAAGTCCATCAATAATGAATTATGGTCAACCGCCAAGTTTGCTTCCTCGAAAATAGGGGCAACTTCAAACTGGTTTGGCGCAACTTCGTTGTGACGTGTTGTTACAGGAATTCCCAAACGCATTGCTTCACGCTCAAATTCCTTCATAAAAGCCATGGCACGCGCAGGGATAGATCCAAAGTAGTGATCATCGAGTTGCTGACCTTTTGCAGGAGCATGTCCAAAAAGTGTTCTGCTCGTTAATACAAGGTCTGGACGTGCATTGAATAGCGCTTCGTCAACCAAGAAGTATTCTTGCTCCCAACCTAAAGTTGTATTCACCTTGGTAACATTCTTATCAAAGTACTTACAAACTGCTGTTGCAGCCTCATCAACGGTGTGCAATGAACGCAATAATGGAACTTTGTTATCTAGCGCTTCTCCTGTGTACGAAACAAAGATCGTTGGAATACAAAGCGTATTGTCTATAATAAAAGCTGAAGACGTTGGATCCCAAGCCGTGTATCCACGTGCTTCAAAAGTGTTTCTCAATCCACCACTTGGAAAACTGGACGCGTCGGGCTCTTGCTGAACCAATAAATCTCCGTCGAATCGTTCGATAGCTCTTCCATCGCCTAGCGGCGTGAAAAATGCGTCATGCTTCTCAGCTGTTGCCCCAGTCAATGGCTGAAACCAATGTGTGTAATGGGTAGCTCCCTTGCTAATAGCCCAATCTTTCATTGCAGAAGCAACTTGATTGGCAATTTGACGATCAATCTTTTTGCCCGTTTCAATCGCTTGCATGACACTCCTATACGCCTCTTCAGGTAAATATTCCATCATAGCCGTTTTGTGGAAAACCATTTCACCAAATAGCTCAGACATTTTTTTACCGGACTCGAAACCCTGAATAGGCTCACGATGCAGAGCGCGTTCTAAAGCTTGAAATCGAACATTTGTAGACATGAGAGGTAGATTTTATTAAAATTACCCCGCAAAAATAAAGCAAAAAGAAAGGGTTAAACAATCAAACCCTATTTTTTATTCACAACATGTTAAAAATAGAGGGGGTATTCGCTCCCAAAACAACCATTTTAACTAAAAGACCCCTAGAAAATCAGGGGTTAAAAATTGAATAAGCATATAACCCATAGGAAACCAATAGTATTGCACCCATCCAGCGGGTAAAGAATCTGCGCTTGTTCAGATAAAGCATGGGCAACAGAACAAAAACAAATGCGACCATCCACCAGATATCTACATTTAGCAAACCGACATCATCAATTTCCACCGGGTATATTACCGAAGTAATTCCCAATACGGCGAGTAAATTGAAAATATTAGAACCAAATAAATTTCCGAGACTAATAGACTGTTCCTTTTTGTAGGCGGCAATCAAAGAGGCCGCCAACTCGGGAACACTCGTACCCACTGAAACAAGGCTCACAGAAATAACCCGCTCGCTTATCGAAAGACTTCGAGCCAGGGTAACTGCACCCTCAATCAACCATTCTGACCCGAAGTACAAAGCGGCACAGCCAATCAGCAAATAAAGGGCTGTTCGGGTCAGTGAATCCCGAATAACTTCATCCTCTGAGGAAGTATCTTGAGGGTTGTTTTTATTTTCGCGCCGTGAGGCGTAAATTAAAAAGCTGCTGAAGGCAGTTAATAAGGCTACGAAGAACACACCCTCGAGCAAACCGAGTCTTCGATCGAACAGGATAAACCCAACGAAAATAAGGGTTGACAGCGCCATCATAGGCCAATCAAAGCGAAGACTATTTCGGGAAACCGGCAAACTAAAAATTGCGCCTGTGAGCCCGAGAACAAGTCCGATATTGGCAATATTAGATCCAATTACATTTCCAAATGTGATGTCTGAATGACCCTTGAGCGCCGCATTTAGACTCACAAGTAATTCAGGGCATGAAGTGGCAAAAGAAACTACGGTCATTCCTATGACCAAAGTACTCACCTTTAATCGAGCGGCTAGGGAAACGGCTCCACGCACCAACAAGTCTCCTCCCAAAGTCAAAAGTGCGAGTCCAGCCAATAACGAAACGACGGCCATCAGACTTCTTTTTCCGGTTCTGACGAATCTTCTTTTGTCGATTCCTGTGCAGACGGCGGCGGGGTTGACGACTTTTGCGAGCGACTTAAAGACCCTTCCAGGTTTTGAGCCTGTTCGCGAATGCGCGATTCCATATCGCGGGTCACCTTACCTACATCACCCGTCGATGATTTAATTTCTCGCTGAATATCCCCCGTAGCATTTTTTATTTCTCTCATTCCCTTTCCTAGGGCTCGGGCAACCTCTGGAATGCGCTTTGCTCCAAAAAGTAAAATGAAAACGAGAAGAATGATGAATATTTCTCCTCCCCCAAAATTGAAAATTAAATAAACAGTACCGAGTTGAATCATAGGGCAAAGATAGGAATTGAATAGGTGGATGAAACAAAAAAAGCCGCTCCATTCAAAGGAGCGGCTTTTCAGATCAAATCGTTTGTCGCTTTATTCTTGTCCTTTGAATTTACGCGATAGTGTATCTACCATTACAGGAGTCGCGATACAAACAGAAGAGTACGTTCCTACAATCACACCAACGGATAGCGCAAACATAAATCCTCGGATCGTCTCACCTCCAAAGAAGAAGATTACCAAGAGAACGAATAAGGTGGTAAGAGAGGTGTTTACCGTTCTACTGAGCGTGCTGTTCAAAGCACTGGTAACATTCTCGTCAAAATTGCGCTTTGGATGAATCGTCAAATACTCGCGAATACGGTCGAATACAACTACAGTATCATTCAAAGAGTAACCAATCACAGTAAGTAACGCTGCAATAAAGGCTTGGTCGATTTCAAGGCTGAATGGAACAAAACCATAAAGCAATGAGAACAACGAAAGCACGAGTAATACATCGTGAAATACGGCAACTACCGCTCCCAATGAGAACTGCCATTTGCGGAAACGAATCAAGATGTACAAGAAGATCACCACTAATGAGAATAGAATACTCCAAATAGCAGAAGTTCTAATATCATCGGCAATGGTAGGACCTACTTGCGAGCTCGACATTAAGCCATAGGCTTTGTTGTCATCATCGTTGAAGAAGGCATCTCGCTCGACTGGATCGGCGAAATAACCTTGAACGCCTGCCCAGAGTTTATTTTGGATATCCTCATCTACTTCAATTCCTTTATCGTCTACGCGATATTTAGTCGTAATTCGCACCTGGTTGCTACCACCAAAGGTCTTAACCTCTGGGCGCACAGCAGGGCCATCTTCTACAACAAAGGCTGCTGATAAGCTCTCTGTAATATCGGTGGTGTTTACCGGCTGATCAAAACGCACTTGGTAGGTACGACCTCCTGAGAAATCGACACCGTAGTTTAACCCACGAGTCACCAAAGAACCCAAACCGATCAAAATAATAGCTCCGCTAATTGCGTAGTACATTTTGCGTTTGCTCAAGAACTGGATGCTCAAATTCTTGAATGCTCCTTCGGTCATCTTGGTAGAGAATTTGATCTCTTTTTTGTTCGCTAATAATCGCTCATACACCAATCGTGTGAGGAAAATAGCTGAGAATAAAGAGGTCAAAATACCAATGATTAAGGTAGAGGCGAATCCACGAATGGGTCCTGTACCGAAGATAAATAGGATAATACCTGTTAACAAGGTCGTTACGTTCGCATCAATAATCGATGAGAATGCATTTTTATACCCGTCAGAAATAGCTAAACGCAAACCTTTACCCGAAGCAGTCTCTTCTCGAATACGCTCGTAAATAAGTACGTTCGCATCTACCGCCATACCAATGGTTAATACAATACCGGCAATTCCAGGAAGGGTTAAAACCGCTTGAACAGAGGCAAGAACACCAAAAATGAAGAACATATTGGCCAACAATGCTAAATTGGAAACCAATCCGGCCGTACTGTAATAGAATATCATGTATAACAACACAACACCCAAAGCAATCAAGAACGAGAAGAGTCCCGCGCTAATTGCTTCCTTACCTAATGAAGGACCTACTACATCTGCCTGAATAATACGGGCAGGAGCAGGAAGCTTACCTGCTTTAAGTATGTTGGCTAAATCTTTCGCTTCTTTCACGGAGAAAGATCCAGAGATTTGGGTAACCCCATTCTTAATTTCTTCGTTTACGTTCGGGTAACTATACACGTAGTCATCAAGAACTACAGATACGCTTCGACCTACATTATCAGCCGTCATGCGCGCCCAAATGTTCGCACCTTGGTTGTTCATGCGCATCGTAACCGATGGACGTCCAAGTTCGTCGTAGTCTTGAGAAGCATCAATAATTACATCTCCTTGCAAATACGCTTCACCATCGCGGTTTCCGGCGATTGCAATTAGACGCAAGAAGTTCTCGTCAGAATTGTTTTCGGTTTTCGCTTCCCACAAGAATTTAGCGTAGCGCATATCTGGAGGAAGTAAATCGCGTACTTGCTTAAAGTTCAAGTAATCGATCACCTTCGCGGTATCCTTAATCGCGACAAAACCGATTACTGGACCCGTTCCGGCCTGGTTTGTTTCGAAGTTGTAATTCGGTAAAAGGATATCGAAAAGCGGGTTAAACGCTGCAATTGGCGAAATAGTTGAATCGTTCGCCAAAGAGTCCGATCCGGCCGCTAGGCCGAGAGAATCAGCAGAAAAATCGCCTGTTGCAAGCGAATCGTCAACACCTAAAGAGTTCAAATCGAACGGATCTGACTCAGCGGCATTATCGGCAACCTCGTCTTCCGTAGTAGTAGACTGAGGGCGCTCTACAAGGTCTTTCAAACGCTCATTGGCCGCGTTCAAGAAAGGAATCATCAACTCATTTTCATAAGTCTCCCAGAATCCAAGCTCCGCAGTAGATTGTAATAATTTCTTTACACGCTCTGGTTCTTTAACCCCTGGCAATTCTACCAAGATACGTCCAGTACCTTCAAGGCGCTGAATATTAGGTTGCGCCACACCGAATTTATCGATACGAGCACGCAATACAGTAAACGCACGATCAATGGCTCCTTCTGCCTCGAGGCGAAGAACACTCACCACTTCGTCGTCTGTAGAATTGAAAAGAACTTTGTCTTTTAAATCGCGATTTCCAAAGATCTCAGGGTCAGCGAGTTTGATCTCACTATTCTGCTCTGAACGAATTCTCTGAAATTCTGCGTAGAACAACGTGATATAGTCGTCTTGACTATCGCGCATACGCTTATTTGCAGCATCGATCGCTTGATTAAAAATAGGGTTCTTAGAGTTGTTCGATAAAGAACGAAGAATGTCGTTTACAGACACTTCTAAGATGACATTCATTCCACCTTTGAGGTCAAGACCTAAATTCAACTCACGTGATTTCACCTCATTATAGGTGTACTCGCGCACTAGTAAGTCGTAAACCGGTTGAGGTCCGACTGAGTCGATATAGGCTTGATACAAGGCGGGATCACCATCGGCGAAGTTTTCCGCATCTTTCTCCACACTTCTCACAATCCATGTAAAACTCAACTGATATAAGCAGATTAGAGCGAACAGGATCGCAAACAGGCGGATGGCTCCTTTGTTTTGCATTTGGTTTAGATAATATTAGCCTCAATTAATTCGGCCGCAAATATAGAGGAATGCCGCATAATTCGCAATTGATAATTCGATGGGATTTTCGCGATCGATTTTGCCCAACGCCTTAGGGGCTTTTATACGTATCTTTGTATATAGATCTGTACATTTTTTGACTTATGACAAAGCGCCTTTTCCTGTTTTTTCTGCTTATTCCGTTTATTTCGATCAGTCAATCCGTAGGCTTCGTGTATTCCGATACAGTTCATATTGAGGCTCAAGGCGACACTTTGGAGTACGGTTGGGCGGGCGGACTCAATTTTACACAGTGGTCACACATTGATTTAAACTTCGACAATGTGCGTGATCTAATTGTTTTTGACAAGTCCGGAAACCGATTTTTGCCTTTTGAATCATATTCTGAAAACGGCGTTACGAAGTATCGCTATGCCCCAAAACACATTCCCGCATTTCCAGAAATCATGAACTGGGTTCTATTTCGCGACTACAATAACGACGGAAAAATAGATATGTGGGCGCATACAAATGCAGGTATTGCCGTTTATAAGAACGAAAGCACCCTAGCGGGTGGACTCAAATTCACGTATGCTTTAAACACCCCGCAGCTTTTCACTAATTACGGAACTGCCGTCGATGTGAACTTATATGTTGCCTCTACGGATATCCCCGCGGTAGAAGATATCGACGGAGATGGAGATCTCGACGTGCTCACCTTTTCTATTCTCGGAACCAATGTCGAGTACCACAAATGCATGTCCATGGAGCTTTATGGCCATAGCGACTCCTTGGTGTACCAGCTCGGCGATGATTGCTGGGGCCTGTTTAAAGAAAGCTTTGTTTCAAATACCGTTTATTTAGATACCTGTGATGCTAATTTCGCGCCGGGAGGCGCCAATCGACCCCGCCACGCCGGTAGTGCTATTGCCGTTCGCGACCTAACAGGCAACGGGTCCATGGATTGTTTACTCGGCGATATTACGTTCAATAATTTGAATTTCCTCACCAATACAGGCACACCACAAGATGCCCACATGACAGATCAAGACAATGCCTTTCCCTCGTATGATGTGCCGCTAGATCTGGAATTGTTTCCGGGGGTCTTTTGGGTAGACCTCGACTTAGATGGTGATCGCGATATGGTCGTTTCTCCAAATGCAGGATCCGGTGCAAAGAATTTAGAAAGTGTCTGGTACTATGAAAATATAGGAACGGAAGCCCTACCCAATTTCAACTTCAAATCAGAAAGTTTATTCCAAGACGAAATGATTGACGTAGGCGAAGGTGCTTATCCAAAATTAGTGGACCTCAACGGTGATAATTTACTCGACCTCGTGATTGGCAACTACGGAATCATGGAAAACGGAACTATAAGCGACAGTCGATTAGCCTTGTTCATTAATACAGGGACGGCTACCAGACCCGAATATAATTTACAGAGTTACGATTTCTCTGGAATTTCAGCCCTCCCCTTCCCCGTGAGTTTAATCCCTTCCTTTGGGGATTTAGACAACGATGGCGATCAAGATATGATTTTGGGCGATGGAAACGGAAACATTCATTACTTCAATAATACTGCTGGGCCTGCCGGTTTGGCCAACTTTGTTTTAGCCGAAGCGAATATTGACGGAATTGATGTGGGAAATTCTGCGGCGCCCGAATTAGCCGATTTAGATCGCGATGGTGACTTAGACCTTTTAATTGGGCATTCAACGGGCCGAGTAAAATACTATGAGAATATCGGGAATGCCAGCGCTTATGATTTTTCTTTAGTGACGGATACGCTCGGCGGGATCGACATGAGTAGTCCTTTTTATTTCCTCGGCTTCGCAACACCCACGGCCATTGATCAAAACGGATCTTGGGAGTTGTATGTCGGCGGAGCTCCAGGAAATGTGCATCGGTTTACGCAAATTGAAAACAACCTCACGGGTACCTTCTTAAATGTAGATACCCTCCTGAATGGTGTTCAGCGCGTGGGTCGGCCGGCGCCTGCCGTAAACGACCTAAACAACGACGGATACGCCGATCTCGTCTTGGGGAATTACTCGGGAGGAGTTCAACTTTATATGGGAATCGACTCTATGGACATTTCTGTTCCAGAGATTGTGGAAGTCAATGAATGGGTTGTTTATCCGAATCCGTCGAAAGGATCTTTTTCTATTGGCAATTTGACTCCAGAATCAGTAGCAAATGTATTGGTAATTGATGTTCACGGGCGTGTTGTTTACGAAGGGGACGCTCCAGAGGGTCAAGTTGTTTTACCCGCCCTCCCGGGCGGATTCTATCTCGTTCAAATCGTACAGGAAAACAAAAGAGAAATACATCGGTTGATTCTGCAACGATGACGTTGAATCAACCCACGATCTTTTTTGATGGCCA